>TARA_B110000444_G_scaffold126085_1_pt1 | contig 60123 bp, 32 predicted proteins | sample TARA_B110000444 | Tara Oceans TARA_B110000444 (sample SAMEA4398370) | marine metagenome | biome: Polar Biome; feature: [SRF] surface water layer (ENVO:00010504); material: water (ENVO:00002006), including particulate matter (ENVO:01000060) such as... | depth 5 m | reverse complement strand
ATTCAAATTCAATCATTGACACTTTCAAACGATTCCGACCAGTTCACTTCTATGCGATGGAAGAAAGATGGAGCGATTACTCGTATGACGAATCCAATAACTACTGAGCATACAATTCTGCGACAAAATATCCTTCCTGGATTGCTGCGATTACTGGCGGCAAATCGGCATCATGACCTACCTCAGGGAGTTTATGAGTTGGGAACTGTGGTAATCGACCATACAAATCGTGACCGCTTCGCTTTCTTAGTAGCTGAGAACTCAGGTGGTTTTGCATCACTAAGGGGAAGAATCCAAGCACTGATGCGAGACTTAGGATGCCAAGATTGGACCCTAGAAGTACTCGAAGGCGGACCATGGCTAGAAGGACGCTCAGCATCAATTATTGTGAATGGCACTACAGTCGGTGAGTGTGGGGAACTCGACCCACACGTTTCCGAATCATTCGATTTGAATGTACCAATGAGTGGTGCACAAATCGATGTACAATTACTTGCCAGTGTTATGCAAGACCCAGTTCATTGAGACTACAGTCTCAGCGAAACCGAAGGCAGCTGCAACCACCATGAAGGCAGTTGCAGCGCCAACTTTTCCCGTTAATTACAGATCACAGTTCTTCGTCGCGGTTTGACCTAGAGTAGAGTACTGCACCAAGCGTAGCCAGAATCATTGTGACCCCGAGGAAACCTGGTGTGTTCTCTTCTTCCTTGTCATCACTGACAACTGGATCTACTATTCCACCATCACCGACAGTGACTTTACCAAACATGTCTAGAGACATGTGTGGCTCACAAACATAGTAGAATACAGTATCTTCAGTGAATGTGTGACTGAAATCGACATTGACACCAGGAGCACCAGAAGTGATTCCATCCGTAACATAGGTTGTAGACTTCATTCCATCAACTTCCTTTACATTGTGAGCCATCTCAGCATCAGTCCACTGCCAGCAAACGGTCTGATTAACCTGAATTGTCACAGATGCTGGAGAGAATGCATAGCCGTCAGAAGAGATACCGATTGTAACATCACAGGTAATTACATCTGCAGGTGGCATTAGAACCTTGTCGATGACATGGACTACTCCATTGGACGCCATTACATCTGCAATTGTCACTGTTGCATCTCCAACCATTACTGTACCATCTGCCACTGTGAAAGAAGCATCATCGCCGTTAACCATTGTCACTGTTAATCCATCTGTCACATCTGCTGCGTTAACCGCACCAGAGTAAACGTGGAAGAGTAGTATGTCTGCTAGAGTTGCAATCTCTTCATCTGTGGTAAATGAATCCAAATCGATCCCTGCATCCGTAAATGCCTGGTCTGTTGGTGCAAATACGGTGAATGGCCCATCGCCCTGGAGCGTTGTAACTAAGTTCGCCTTAGTAAGAGCCGCTACGAGTGAATCGTGAACACCAGTTCCAACCGCAATGGAAGGAATGTCGACTAACTCTACTGGTGGCATTAGCACCTTATCGATTACGTGAATTACTCCGTTGCTGGCAATTACATCAGCTGCCGTTACGGTTGCATCGCCTACCATCACAGTTCCATCTGCTACTGTGAATGAAGCATCATCCCCATTCACCATTGTAACTGTCAAACCATCTGTTACGTCAGCTGCGTTGACTGCTCCTGAATAAACATGGTAAAGCAAGATATTTGCTAGTGCTGCAATCTCTTCATCTGTAGTAAATGAATCCAAATCGATCCCTGCATCGGTGAATGCTTGGTCGGTTGGTGCAAATACTGTGAACGGACCATCACCCTGCAGAGTTGTTACCAAATCTGCTTTAGACAGAGCCGCAACCAGAGCAGTGTGAACTCCAGTTCCACTCGCAATTGTTGGAATGTCGTTAACTAAGTCAGCAGGTGGCATTAAAACCGTGTCAATCACATGTATTACACCATTGCTGGCCGGTACGTCAGCCAGTGTGACAGTAGCATCGCCAACCATTACCGCATCCGCAGTTACGGTGAATGAAGCATCATCTCCGTTGACCATTGTAACAGTCAAACCATCTGTCACATCTGCTGCATTGACTGCCCCCGAATATACGTGATAAAGCAATATGTCTGCTAATGCTGCAATCTCTTCATCTGTAGTAAACGAATCCAAATCGATTCCAGCATCTGTGAATGCTTGATCTGTTGGTGCGAATACAGTGAAGGGTCCATCTCCTTGAAGTGTTGTAACTAAGTCAGCCTTTGACAGAGCAGCAACCAATGAACTGTGTATTCCAGTTGCCATCGCTGTCATGGCAATATCGACTGCAGGAGTCCACATGTAACCTTCACAAATTGCTTGACTTACATTTGTAACCTGATGAGTAACTGAGTTGTAACATCCGGTGACATTTTGACCATTCATTTCGTAATTTTCGAGATACATGTAAGATTCACATTCAGTAGCATCGGACCCTGGCACTATCATGTGGGTAACTGTGTTGTAGCAGATCTCACCTTGAGGGGCAACATCTGCAGGAGGCATTAGGACTGTATCGATAACGTGGATAATACCGTTAGATGAAGTTACATCCGCTGTTGTTACAGTAGCATCTCCAATCATCACAGTACCGTTGGTTACTGTAAATGATGCTTCATCTCCGTTGACCATTGTGACAGTCAATCCGTCTGTTACATCAGCTGCATTTACCGCTCCTGAATAAACATGGTACAGCAAGATATCTGATAAAGTCGCATTTTCTTCATCTGTATCAAAAGTTGTCAAATCGATTCCAGCCGCTGCGAATGCATCATCGGTTGGAGCGAATACTGTGAAGGGTCCATCGCCTTGTAGCGTGGTCACTAAATCAGCATGAGCAAGTGCTGCTACCAAGGAATCATGAACTCCAGTGGATGCCGCATTTGTCGGTATGTCATCGTTCTCATCAGCAGATACATTGAGTGGTATCGCTGACAACATAAGTATGGCTACAAGCATGGTAACAGTTTTTCTCTGCATTGCCCGCAACGCTATTCGCTTAGTATATACTCTTTTGTTTTGCAACATACAGCTACAATCGTGGCATTGAACATCTGTTCCGGTCTATTGAAATGTGGAACCCCGTCCAGAAATTATGCGCCGCATCTTATTGGCTCTGGTTATCATTATGATAATGCCACAGATGCAAGTCAGCGCTGAAGAAGTTCCTTTCGAGTTTTATATTGATGAGGAAGTTATAATCCATCCAGGAGAAACAGTATCTTACAGAATTGCTTGGCATAATTTAGTCGGTGCAGAAAGACATTTCCAAATAGAATTGAACCAATCTCATCCCAACTTAACAACCGAGGGAATACCCGATGAATGGACCAGAGTTGCATCCGGCAGGTTAGGAGAATTCAACATCAATATTACTGCGGCTCCAAATTCCGATTATGAGACATTACCGTTTTCTCTAGACATCACATGTCAAGAAGTTCCGGAATGGAGTGAAACATTCGAAATTGATGCGCTAGTCTCGCGCTGGTCCAGCCTAACATTTGGGGCAAATGATGGCTCTTCCTTCTATGTTCAACAGAGTGTAAACACAAGTTTGGCAGTTAACATTTCCAATAATGCAGGCTTTGATGATTTAGTAAAAATTAGGATGGAAACTAATTCTAATTGGGAATATGGATTCGTACAGGATGTAAATGGTGACGGTGAAGTATTACTGGACTTATCCAATGGCGAAGACATTTTCATCAACTTTTGGATAATCACACCATCTGTACAAAATGGCGCCCCATTAGCCGGTACTGGTCCAACATTCCATCTTGAGGCTGAATCAAACCTCGACAGAAGAGTTTCCAGTTGGACGTTCGAACTCGAAATGCAGACGTTCCATAATATGACCATTGATTCCACTACCCAAAATTTGAGTATTGACCCAGGTGAAACTGGTAGGATTGAAGTAGCAATACGCAATAATGGAAATATCGACACATACCTCGATGCTTACTTGCAACTGGATGGAGTCACAGATGATAGAATTGAGAAAGATGGTTGGACTGTTGCATTGTTCAATGCCTTTGAGTTCCAAGCTTTAGAGCCTAATGAATCGAGAATAATCGAAATCGGGTTTGATGCGCCGAACAAAAATATCGACCAGTTATCAGTTGAATTGATTGTCAGCCCACAGGCATTTCCTCAAAGAACGAATTCGGTTAGTGTATCATCAATCATTGACTGGGAGCGAGGTGGGAATTTGTCAGTTACGGGAGACATGTGCATGTCAGTCGAACTGAACACCACTTGTCAACGGATGATTCAAATCGAAAATAATGGTAATTATTATGAAGAATATTCCCTACACTTAATCGATGAAACTGGAATGAACTTTGAGATCACACCAGACATCATTGGATTATCTAAAGGCGAGACCAGTTCAAATATCCCACTTAATCTGACACCGTTTCTAAATGCAGACGGTTATCTCCCAGCATCTGCGAAACTAGAATTGCATAGAATCGATGGTTTGGTAATCGACTCGCTTCTTATCGAATCTAAAACTGCGCCGTTTGTTGAATGGGTATGGGAGGAAACTGTTAGTTCAGTTAGCAATAGTAAACTGGAAGTAGCCATCACTATGCGAAATGAAGGTAATATTGTTGATGGTTTAGTAATACGAATGACTTCATCCTACTACACTGAAATGAGTTTTGTTCCCCCAACTGGTTCTGTCTATGAAGAAGATGTTGAAAACATAAGGTCTTTCGAAATTGTCAATTGCGGAATGGGTGAAAACTTCACATTCAGGGCGTGGGCAAATATTCCTGATGACCAAGGTTCAAATGATGATTTTTATCTTAACATTACCGCTCACAGCCGACTAGCTGAAGAAAACCCATTTACATATTCTGCTAATTCGTCGTTTGATGCTGTTGAGAAAACTACAGAAGATGAAAGCACAGTCGTAAATTCAATCACTACTTTCTTCGCAACTGCTGGAAGTTTAGTTTGGGCTTGGAAATGGATTTTTATAGCGGCGATGTTGAGTGGATTGATGATAAATAAATCACTTAGGGATAGGCAAATCCGAATGGAAGAAGCGGCCTTGTTGAAACCGCTGCCCAAGAGTGAGGACAATTCTGGAGACTGGATGGCTGAATTTGCAACTAAAAAACAGCCTGTCCCTCAACCGGTTGAATCTCCACAAGTATCGAATGAGGCCTTCACTGGAATGTTCAAAGCTGTAAGTGGTGAAACAAAGCCAAGTTTGGAGCCTGTGGATTCGGGATTGGTAGGTGCCGCTAACACCGTTCTTGACCATCATGATAGCGTTGCGACAAGGTCCAAATTAGATGGTTTAGTTAGCGATATTGCATCGGGTGAAATTAACAAACCACATATGGCCAATGTTGCACTTCCTGATGACATAGTTCCTGTAACTGAAAGAACGGTGGCTAGGAAGAAAGACGTTCCAGAGATGCTAGATCTCGATGACCTTGATTTGTGAGTGGTAAAATGAACATAGGAGTCGATGAAGCAGGTAGAGGTCCAGTAATTGGTCCCCTAGTAGTGTGTGCATTCGCTTCAACATCACAATCTCAATTAAGGGAATTGGGAGTAAAGGATTCTAAAGATTTGAGTAAGAAAAAAAGAGAAGAACTTTTTGAAATACTAAAGGAAATGCCTCACAAGATAGTGGTTTGTAGCCCTGAAAGAATTGATCTTTCAGATAATCTAAACAACCTAGAAGTTGAATTATTTGCTGAAGCATTATCCATCATGCCCGAAGGCGAAATTATGCTGGACGCTTGTGATGTAAACGCTGAAAGATTTGCCAAAAATGTTTCACGATTGTCAGGCAAGGAGTGCAATGCGGAACACAAGGCTGATGAAAATCATCCAGAGGTTAGTGCGGCCAGTATTATTGCGAAAGTAACTCGTGACAGACTGGTTTCTGAGATATCTAATGAATTAGGATTCGACATTGGTAGCGGCTACCCATCTGACCCAAAGACGAAGGCAGCGGTTGTCGAATTGGTAAAGGGAGAAACCCCGCATGATTGTCTGAGATGGTCGTGGAAAACAGTTGAAAACGCATGGGGAGGAACTCCTCCACTACGCCCAAATGCGAGCCAGCGAACCTTGTTTTGAAGAACTAAAGGCCCCACGCCCTAGTTATGGAATGGGAGCCGGACCAGGCAACATCTGACTTAATTCGCCATCTTGCATTGCAAAACAGCTTGCAATATTCTGGTGAAGGTCAAGCCGGTTCAGTGATTAGTAGAATAATGGGCAATAGAGCGGACCTGAGACAATTTGGGAAGTTTATTGCACCACTTGTGGCAAAAGCAGTATCACAAGCAAATGCTATGGCTGCTAGCGATGGTCTAGATGCTATTACTAAAATTTTAGAGGATGAGGCTCCCCAATTATTGGAAAGAAAAGTTCAGACAAGACGTGAAGGACTCCCTGAATTACCTAATTTGAATGGCCAAAAACCAATTTTACGATTCGCTCCAAACCCTAACGGGCCGTTGTCATTTGGGCACTCACGAGGTCTGGTAATCAATGGAGAATATGCCAAAGATTTAGACGGTGAATTGATACTAAGGTTTGATGACACTGACACTACGGTTAAACCACCTATGATGGAAGCATATGATTCAATTCCAATACAGCAAGAATGGTTGTGTGGATTTCCAGCCCACCGTATTGTTATCGCTAGTGAAAGGATGGAGCACTACCATGAATACGCAAAGAAGATGCTCGATGGAGGATTTGGCTATGTGTGTACATGCTCTGCAGAGGACTTCAAAGTTCATCGTGTGGGAATGACTGAATGCCCTTGTAGGGACAACAGTATCGATGAGAATCTGGAACGATGGTCGAAAATGAATGACCCCAAAGAGTACCAACCTGGTGATGCTGTACTTCGCGTAAAAACCGATATGACTCTGAAAAATCCAGCATTAAGAGATTGGCCTGCCGCTAGGATTCAGACAAATCCACATCCACGAGTTGGTAACCGGTGGAGAGTTTGGCCTCTTCTCGATTTTCAATCTGCGGTAGAAGATTACCTTCAGGGTGTGACACACATTATTCGTGGCAAAGACTTGATGGATTCAACTAGAAAGCAAACTCTGTTGTATGCCCATTTTGGTTGGGAATATCCTGAAACAATTTATTGGGGTCGAGTTAAGGTTCATGAGTTTGGAGCATTTTCAACATCACAAATGAAGAGAGATATTGCTGAAGGGAAGTTCAGTGGATGGGAAGATCCAAGACTCCCAACTCTTACTGCTTTATCTCGTAGAGGAATCCAACCTGAGGCCCTTAGAGCCTTTTGGGTCGAGCTTGGCCTAACACAAAAAGACATAGCAGTTCCTCTTTCCACACTGTATTCTCACAACACTAAAGCAATAGACATCAAGGCTCCAAGGTTATCGTTTGTTCGCAATGCCTTCCCTGTTGTGCTAAATGGTGAATACCCCAAAGAGGGAACTATTCAATCGCACTCGGATACAGAAATGCCCCCTCGTAAATATTCAATTGATGAAGGGGTTTGGATAGAAAAAGAAGACTCAAGCAAACCAATCAGATTGAAGGACCTTTGTGATATTGATGCTGACGGAAATGTCGAGAGCATAGATCGTAGTGACAAACGTCCTGTCGTGCATTGGGTTGCTGGCGGAACTTCTTCGAAATTGGTGATTGCATCGGGTCAAGATTTAGAAACGGTAGAAGGTATTCTCGAAGATAACACTCACCCAGTCGGAACAATAGTTCAACTAGAAAGGATTGGATATGCTATTTTGGAAGAGGACGGACTGCTCATGGTCCACGACTAAGCAGAACAGGCTCTCCGTCATCAGTCATAATGATGAATTTAGGTTTCCATTTTTGACTGTCTTGTGGAGTCGGGTCAACAAGGACATCGAGTTCACAAGACACCCCGCAGTTCCCATTACGGGATAGATGTTCTAAAGTCAGCACTCCGAGGATGTTTTCACTACCCCACACGATTAGTGCATCAACAGATTCCAGTCTAAGCGTGGCTTCATCTAACGAATCTTCTGCACCAATTGCTGAGAACTCCATAGCATCGTCAGGAGGAGTGGGTCCTTCAATTATCGCCATAGATGGATTCAAGACGGTTGGCGTACAGGAGGTGGCATGGCAATCGAGCGACTACTCACTGGCAACCTCGGCTCACAAGTCAAAGAACTGATGGCTACAGAGGATATTATGCTAGAAGCTGTAAGAGATTTAGTCAAAGATGAAATCAAAACTTACATCCGTGAAAAGGTGGATGCTGACCAAGAATTGAAGGACGAACTCAAAGAAGCAATTTCATATTACTTCAATGCTAAAGCGCGTTCTGTTTATGCTGAATTAAAGGCAAGCAGAGCGGCTGCAAGACTGGGTCTTCGAATTTTGCCTGATGAACTTCAGGGTGAAGTTGGGGAAGCATTGGTTGGGCTGTTCGAAAAGGAACTCGGAAACCTACTTGAAAAGGCTCTTTAAGTCCCTAAGGACTCATATGGCCACAGTTTTCAAGAGGGTTGAGCGCACAGAGTACATTAGGTGAAACACCTATGCGTACAACAAGCCCGGTTTTATTGTGCGCTATCTTACTTCTATCGTGCATACCAATCTCTGAAGTTGGAGCAGATTCGGTTGAAGTGTGCTGCGATTCTGGACCCGTTGAATTGTTTTTGATTGGTCCAGCTGATTCGGGTGGGATGACACCATTTGAGTCGCTGTTAGGAACTGAATCACAAGAGGTTACTATTTCAGACTCCATACCTCAAGAAAGAGATATTGCAACATGGTCAATCAATCCTGCATGGACTGGAAGTTACCCCTCTTCGACCTGGGAATTCGCCATCGATTATGAAGTTGCTAATGCAGGTGGTGTCCAAATAAATGCAACTGTGACTGTGGAAATAGGTGGCTCTGATTATGAAGGTGTAACTGACCAAAGCAATTCCTTCCTCGCCGCAGGTGCGGGTACATTTTCAATTGATGTCAATGTGGAATCAGGCTCAATTCCAGCATCCACTGCGATATCCGTGACACTCACTGCTCAAACTGTAGTTTTCAGTGTACCAGGTGCAGACGCTGGCTTAACTTTTAGGTGGGGCGGCGAAGGTGATGAGTCATCGATTAAAGCAGACCTACCGGTGGTGGACTTGCTGATTGATGAGCCAGTTACAGAAGGAATGGATGTCTATGTTTCGATGGTAGTAGCATCACCATTCGGGCAACTTGCTGCAGTACAAGCCAGCAGCCTTGATATCAGCGTGAATGGAGGAATTCTTTCAGGAGACCCTATCGAAACCAGTAGTGGAGATTATGTTCGACTAACTTGGACTTGGCGTGCTACGACACCTGGTGAGCAAACTATCACCATCGGTGCGAGTATTCAAATCCAGTCAGGGACTCCATTATTGTCTGGTTCAAGCGAATTTACAATCGATCCTTTTGATGACGGAAGTAGTAGCGGCGGTGTATTTTATCCAACAGAAGAGCCACTTAGAACAGATGGGGCAGGGTCGCCACTGACTGTTGGAATCAATATGTTTTTCGACAAGAGTGGTAAAGAAATCACATTAGAAAAAGAATTTAAATTAACTATGGACGATGAAATTTCTTATTGGATGCGCTGGGGAATGGACAATATCGGTAACGATGACCCAGCATTATCTCAACCACTCAGAATATTTAGTTCGGGAATGGTTAGTGAAGAGGACACGAGAAATCGCATTATCGACAGTGTAGAGATAAATGAGTTTGAGAGTCAAATGGTTAATCTTGGCACCACTTACATGAATGAAGGGATGGCATTGGAATTAGAAGAACTGATTGGTACTGATGTTCGGAAACCCTCACTCCAGATTTCATTTGAACTTGATTTGCATGGTGAAAATAGAGTAACTCCCCATCCATTAACACTAAAGATTTCAACTAGCGAAATTGTTGAGCAGAATGAAGTCAACGATATCCTCAGAGATTTCATCGTCGTTCAACCAGCACCAATATGGGCTAACATAGACATCTCAATAACAATTGAAACAAGCATGATGGTAAGTTTGACTGGAGCCACAATCAAGGGCGAAGACAGCATTGAATTAACACATAGAAGAACACCATTTGGTGAGACAATCAGCATCAAGGCTGAAAATCTAGAACCTAGTGCTACTTTCACTCTATCTGGAATGCCGACTGCAAACCCTCTGAATGCGCCATTGAGTTTGTCGATAATCACATTAGTTATTATCGGAGGGGGATTATATTTATCCCTACGGATAACTAAGAATAAACGACGTAGTGCTCTTTGGATTGAGACCATACTCATTCCTGTTGTTTTGCTTTCATTATACCTAGCATATGACCCCTTCACAGTTGGAATTATTGCAGGAATTACCGTAGCAATCTGGTTCATTACTGCAATTGCTAGCCCTAACCGCAAAGGAGCCGGCTTGTTCATGGATGATTCAAATTATCCGACTATACAATGCCCAGCATGTGGAACAACAAACTCGATTATGACGGATGAACGCCCATTTAGAATGGCATGTTCAGGTTGCAAAAGGGTTCTGAAAATAGTCGAATGATCACAAGTGGCCATTCTTAATCAATAAGTCGGCAATGCTGCTAGCATGTACTCTGGCTTCATCTATCGTCTCTGGCCAATCTATGCCTGAAAGGTGAAGTTGGCTAGCTATGTCTGCATCCACGCCTGGAATCATCGCTCTGTGCCACATTAACTCCTCGAGGCGCATTGTTGAGAGACCGTCCTCTCGCATAGCAGGTAATGCTAACTCACTAATGGCTGAACTACGTTCATCCACATCCATTCCTCCCCATCCTTTCGAAAGGCGCTTCAACATCCTCTCTGGCAACCCTGGAATCATCCCTGTGGCTGGTGAAGGAACTTCTGGGAGTGGGCGTATGTCGATTGAGCCTTCATCATCTAGATGGTCACGTAGCATAGACATCACAGGGTCATAATTAGAATCCATACTTTGCCTCAACCAACATCCTGCAATCGTCATTGAACGTTGTTTTCTAACCCGCACTCCTTCCGGGCAGAGAATAGATGCTAAGGCCGAACATAATGCAACACAGTCTACAGCACCGTGGTGTATTTTTTGTGAGCCTTCAAATCCAACTTCCACAGATAGTGGAAATAAATGAATAAAATTATCAGTTATTTCGAACGAGTTCTGAGTTTCATGAAATGGGTCGATATGAATAATCAATCCATCTACCTCTGGCAATTCTTGAATTTCGCCCCTAGCCACATGCTTCCTAGGAGGTAATACTCTTCGACGATAGTGTAGCGAGTTATCGAGGAATGAGGCTTCCAACTGAGCTAATGCCAGAATACCATCCAAGTCTGCTGGTGCCATTAATTGGACAAGTTTTGCTGACTTGATCGCATCACAAACCTGATTCAACTGGCTCGCTAGAGGCGAGAAAATTACAGACTGAAGTAGACTATTCACTCACTCACCTAACAGAGACACCCCGTAGGTAGTTCATCAAGTTGAGTGTTAATATCACTCAACCATCAAGCGTAGTTCATCACGCTTGTACTTCCAATCTGATGGAAGGCGACCTTCACCAGAATAGTACTTGGAAAGACGTCGAATCTTTGCCTCAGTAAGTTCTAGAGCGCGCTTGTTGTGAATGTCTTTGTGATTACCGGAGCCAAGATGCTGGATAATTCCTACTGCCTTGCGCATTAGATTCATCATATCTTCAGGATATGTTCCACCAATGTCGTTTGCAGCAAGAACTGAACTGATTCTCTTTCCACCTAGGACTGAGCGAACATCAGGAACCGCATGTTGGTCACGAAGGATTGTGCCAATTGCCGCAGATGAATGTCCAGCCTTACCAAGTTCTACAATAAGTTCTGTAACTGCCTTTGAATCTGTGTTAGACCACTCCGGTGCAGTCTCGTTGTGTGGCTTTGTGGAACCGGACTTGCCTTTCCTCTTAGCGTACATACGTGCCATAATGATAACCTCCGAGCATTCCGCCGACCTGTCACCCATTCTTAACCGCTACGCATGAATAAAACATTCAAATCACAGTCTTTGGTGGCTTTTTGCCAGTCGACCAGGCGTTCCGCCCCATTCCCACGCAGGTGCAGCCGCACGTGCAGAACCGAGGCATTGCGAGCCTTGCATGACTAAAATATCCTCTCCGGCTCTAATGGATTCATCATAAGATTCTAGAATTGCGAGGTTGATATCGCCTTTCCACTTGATATTCTCTTTCAGGTTGACCCGCTTAAGCGAATTGAGGGATTCCAAAATTGGAATACTTGGTTTTGCTAGAGAAAATCCCCCTCTTTCTGGAGCCCACATTGCAAGTTGTTCACCATCTTTCAAAATCTTCCAACGAGGGATTCTTCCACGAACTTCTGTACCTTCAAGCCACAAATCATTCAGATGATGTAATCTAGCAACAGATTTGAAATTGTCGAGATTCATTTTCTCGCCACTTCGTCTTTTTACTCTTACATTTTCATAAATTGCTTTGCCAAGACGTTCTAATGATTCAGGATTCGTAGCAGAACTACCTTGGCGAGTATCAATCAAAGGAGTTTCAGAGTTGTACTCCATACCCGAATGGTTGATAATTAAGCGATAATTATTCCGTTCGACTAATGAGTCGATCATCTGTGTGACACGGATTATTTCATCTTGAGTCCAATCTCCTGTAACCGGGATGTCATAATATCCTGCTGGCCATGTTTGTTCTAGGTCTCTTGGAACTAACCCCAATGGTGAAGTTACCATTACTTCGTGGGCAGCATTGTGATTCATCGCCCTGTGGAAGGACCTATGGCTACGTGAGAATGAGTATGGCTTCCTTGCGGAACATGGTAAGAGAACTAAGATGTCATCTAACCCTTCAGGAGAAGTGTAATCGTTAGTCATGAAATTAACCCAGTCAAGAATTATTGGATCATCATGTGATTCTACACTATGGATTCTTAGAGCAGTTGATGAGTCTACAATCTGAGATAACACTCCTTCTTTACTCGAAATCAAATTATCAAAATGACGCATGTGCTCAACCAATCTTGGACTGGAAAGAGATTGCGACTGAGCTAATTCTCTAAGGCTATGATTTGAAATCGCACTGCGAGTCTCGGTTAGAGCCAATTGCCAGTGGTCGACATCTGGCTCATCCTCAGTGACCATCCTCGGCCCACTCCAGGTTAGTACTGCACCGTGTGCCTCTGCTTGTTTTGAACGAGTTGTATCAAACAAATCAATTCCAAACCAAGTCATTACTGCACAGTTGTCCGGTCCTCCGATTCCAGGAGCCCACAGTAGAGAACCGGGAAATTTCTTCTTTATTATGAAAATAGCTTCGACCAAACGTCCGGGCCTGTTTGCCAGTTGAAGAGCATCGGTTAGTACGACTACATGAGGGTTCAAGTTAGCGTCTAGCAATCCCTCATCGTGATTTAGAGATTGCCAAGAAATCGGTAAAAGATCGCCTTTAGACGCTACTTCGCCAGCATCTGCTTCATCGAGCGAAGGGGGTAATACGTGGCCTATCGATGCAGATAGCGATGGACCATTTTCCTTACTTTCCCAAGGAGCGAAAGGAGCCCGGGATTCCAATGTGATTTTACGAGGTAACCCGCCATCGCTACTTGTTGTGAACGGAGCCCAAATAACATCCATAACTTCTTGTTCATTCAGAACAAGTCCAGGAGACTTGGATTCAGGGTTTGTACGGTCACCAAGGCCCCACATTCGAGCTAGCCTGTGGCGGGCCAATACCGTGCGTCCTAGACCCGCCATGAATAGAGGCGGGAAGTGCGCTGGTCTTGAATGATTTGAAGGCTGATGAGTAATCAGGCCAAAACATGGGAAGACCTGTCACCTGCCTAATGGCAATACTGATGTTCTTGCCAATGGCCAGTGTGGCTTACACTAACACACAAATGACCTCTGCAGGTACTGCTTGGTTTGACTGTGAGGATTCATGGGCCAGTATACATGACTCAGAAGGCAATTTAATCGCAAATGGTAGTGAATATTCAGTATTATTGGATGCTCAAAACCATACATTTGAGATTCCAGACATGGGTAAATGTCAGGGAGTGATTCCAGTTTCGGACGAAATGCCAAACCTAAGACCCTCACCAATGGAGGTATTTTCGTCAATTGAATCCCAAACCTGCCCGCAGGATGGACTGTATTTGACATGTGAGGGGGAATATACCACTGGCGATTTAATTAATGACAGTGCAGACGTATTTGCAATCAATGTTTCAGTTGATACAATACTTGCATTAACACTAGTTGCTGCATCTGCGAGTATTGAAGTCACACTACATTTTCAAAATGGTTCGCATGAAGTGGAGTTGGAACAGGGATTCCTTTTGGCAGTGAATACCTCGATTGTTGAAAGTAACGTATTACACATTCCAATTACAGAGGATGGAAGAATAATTGTCACATTATCTAGCCCGAGTCCAGACACCGTGTGGTCGATTCGAAGTGAGATATTTGACACAACCGCATTAATTCCATTAGTTCATTTAGATAATATTCTAGGGATTGGGAGTTCATCATTTTCCTACCCACTTGGTGGTGATGAATCCCTTGTTATCACTAAATCAGTTACCAACGATGGCCAACTAGAAATTCCAGTGATGTATCGCTATATCTATTCTGAAAGTGCGCAATCTGAATGGGAAGTTGCTACAATCGATGACAGAATAAAGGGCATCGATGATGTAAATTACATCGAATTCATGTGGGATTGTGATTGCCAATGGTTGGCGTCTATGTCCCGATACAGGCATTTTGACGCAGGATGGGGGATGGATGCCCCGAGTTTGATTCCTATGACATCTGTTAGCGATAACTCAACTTATCCACTAATTGTAATGGATGGCCATCCTGAAGATGGGGAATTGACACTGTTCATGGGAGATTACCAAGACATCTTGCGAGTCGAAACAACTGGCTGGAATGAATCGATTCATCTAATCGATGTAATTGTCGAAGGTGATATTTATGATCTCGAAGTTACAATTTGGGACATTGACCAAAACACCTGGAATTCTTTGGAGGAGGTCACTAACACTTATTCTATGAATAAAATAAGTGCATCATTAGAGGTAGGAAGAGGCACCCACTTTATTCGTATTCAGCACATCAATGGTAGTGAATCTGTAGGCGATAATGAAGAGCCGGTCGAATGGAAAATCAGAGTTAATACTGCTGTTCTGGACGAAGGAGAAGAGCCTTGGTTCCCGCCTTCTGAAACTGTCAAAGATGCAGCAGGGGTATTTTATTGGCTAATCGGATTCGTACTGATTGTTCCATTTATCATATTCTACCTGATAGTTAGAAATGAAAAACAATTTGCATTGGATTTCGCCAGTAAGAAGGACAGGCTTGAATGGCTGAGTAAGAAATTGAGTGATGGAGAATATCAGTCTAAAGATTTAGTTCGGGCATTGCGAGCCGTTTCTTCACTGGAATGGGAAGACTCCCTAGAACTGTGGGGTGAACCAAAAGTCCGTCATTTGACTCAGGGTATAGATATGGCCGTGTGGTCCCTTGACAACATTCCAGAAACAGGTAGTGACTGGCCGATTTTAATTGGCATCCGGTCCAAGGAAGTTGAATGGAATATAGCTGCCCTGAAATTTGAAGCACCTGAAGGCGAGCCGTGGTTAGTGAGTAATGTCGAACCGAAATTGCTTACACGTGACCATGAAATATTCCTTGATACAATCAATAGTAATTCTCGATTATTTGTGCAAGTTACGCTATCAGGCAGTAGTGATTCCCTAGATATTCACTTGTCTGGAATTGTTGATGGCGAGCCAATGGCTGCTAAAATGTCTAGAACAATTTATCGTAACGATTCAAAATCAATTGCAATCGCAACTTCCGATGATGTGTCACAATCAGAAGAATAATCATCTACGACGCTCATTGGCATCATCGATTATTTTGCTGACAGTATCCTTGCTTCCAGATAATTTCTCTCTTAATTCTTCAAGAGACTTTTTGCTTGATTTGTCTAACTTAGAAGGCATGTGTAGTTTGCACAAGATGACCACATCTCCTCGCCCCACACCCCTACTGGATGGTAATCCACGCGCAGGTATTGTGATTGTATCGCCAGAATTAGTACCGGCTGGAACTTTGATTACCAAATCCTTGTCGTCGATATGAGGCAGAGTAATATTAGTCCCCAAAGCCAAATCGCTGAAACCAAGAGGTAAAGACATGATTAGGTCCATTCCGTTTCTTTCAAACCATTGATGCTCCCCAATAACCAATTCAATAAACAAATCACCAGATACACCATTTCCGTTTGGAGCAGGTTGGCCTTTACCACGCATTCGCAATCTAGTACCGTCTTGCGCTCCTTTTGGAATCGAGAATCTCAATTTTTGGGATTCAGATTGCAAACCATCTCCAGCACATGTCTTACATTTTGCAGCTCTAGTTCGACCTGAACCTTCACATCTAGGACATGCCCTGACCGAGTCTTGAACAAATGGTCCAATTTGTTGCCTGACTCTTACCTGTCCTGCTCCATCACATTCTCCACATTGAGTAGTGATGCCATCCTTTGCTCCAGTTCCTTCACAATCAACGCATGAGATAGGTAACTCCGCTTCCATTTCTGCATTACTACCATCTAAAATTGATTTCAAATCGGTTTCATGGCGAATAAGAATATCATGACCTTGCCTGCGACTAGATCTTTGCCTTCCTCCTCCAAAGAAACTCGAAAAGAAATCACCGCCCATGATGTCATCTAGATTGATGTTGAAACCTTGGAAACCACCCGGGCCGAATGGAGAACCTCCAGGACTATTATGGCCAAAGCGATCGTAATTGCTTCTTTTCGCACTATCTGACAATACAGCATAGGCTTCCTGTATTTCTTTGAACTTCTCATCAGCATCAGGTGCATCGTTTTTGTCAGGGTGGTACTTCCTCGCCAAAGACCTGAAAGCCTTTTTCAATTCCGTGTCATCTGCCCCTTTAGAGACTCCAAGAACTTCGTAGTAGTCTCTCTTATCAGACACATTGACCACCTCGGACAGGACATGGGGGACGACGGGGGTTCTTGAGTACAACGCTCAAATATCGCTACCACAGTTTGAACAGTAGCGTTCACCGACCGGATTAGATGTTCCACAAACTTTGCAAGAAGGTTGAGGTGAAAGACCGGATTTTGAAGCGGTGGTTACACCGGTTGGAGCTGTAGTTCCAAAAGCCATTTCTTCAATTGACATTTCTCTGACTACAGGTGCACTAATTTGATTTGTATCTTCATCGATAACCACGGTCTCCATACCGGAATCGGTCATCGATGACATTTCCATTGGTCTAGGTCTCTTTCCTTCAGATTCAACCGGTTGGATTGGGGCGATAGGCCGTTGAGCGATCACAGGTGCTATCTGGCTGCGGGCGGAAAGTGTAGCGTTTTTCTGCTGCTCACGTTCTGATTTGCGGTCACGCCCCCGCAATGAGGAAATCCAATCCAAAAACGAATCCATAGGAGAGGTCTTTCTTACTGCACCGATAGTGGAATTTACTCCCGAATCCTCAAACTGTTCATCACCCGAGACTCTAGCCTGGGCTCTCCTCACATGTTCAGAGTCGATTAACATCTCAACTTCAACCTCAGAATCAATCTCTCGCTCACCAATCGTAGCGTTACTCCCAATAACACCTCCAACTTGTCCAGACAAAGTTGCTTGAGCTTCTTCAGAGAGTTTAGTTTCCATCGCAATGTCCTTTTCCCAAACACCTAGTTCTTCGGCTTTGAAATGGCCTCCGACTGATTTTACAGCCTTGCTGCGCTGCCATTCATGATCTCTAACCACTCGTGTTTTGCGGAACAGAATAATTCCAATTCCAATAGTCACTGCGTGTAATGAAATATCAAGAGTACTTGAAACAGCCAACATATCTCCCAGTGGAGTAACGATTAACCTCAGAGCATTGAGAACCAATGTTGGGGTCAAAAGTAGAATGAAGGAGGTCAATTGCCTAGCCATCTAACCCACTGCTTCAACCATCAAGCAATGAAGGTTTGTGCATTATGAGCGGTCACGGGGTGCTCTACCGTTACGTACAAGCCCGTCAAAGAGACCTATCGTAAATGCGGTATGAAGGATGACCAAGCATAGTGGAATCCCAAGGAAGGAACTTATTCCTGCATTTTTTTGTCGGTAGATTGCACCCATCATTAACAAAGTTGCTCCGTATGCAGCAGGAGCCCACCACCATGAGTGAAGAGTGAATATCATAATGAGACCAACAATTGGTAAAAACTCTCGAACATCTGTCCTTGTAGGATGTTTCAGGATGACTTTCGTTCTCCAAAAACCATACCTGTGACACATTTTCCACCAATTGGAAAGAGATGAACGCTTGTGCATGTAAACACATGAGACATCAGAACGCCACAATTGCCATCCCTTGGCTAACAACCGCATCGATAAATCACTATCTTGGCTAGTAATGAATCGTTCATCCCAGCCCTCGACATCACGTAATGCCTCGACGCTATGCAAACAAAATGCAGGGATTTTGGTCTGACCTCTGCTCTTGAATTTTTGGAATTGTCCGCCGCCTGATCCTATTGGTGTCGAGAGTGCTCCTTCCACCCACTGTGAAATTGTATCTGCTGAACCACTGGACTCTGTCCTGCAGCCTAAAGCACCAATTTTCACCCCGATATCTGCTTCGATTTCCTCCAACTCTTTGACACGTTTTTCAACATGATCTGGGTCTATCCATGAATGTCCAATTATTTCTAAACAGTGAGTTGTTTCTTCATTAATATGCTCCAGTGCCAGGTTCCTAGCTTGGGCTACCCTTTTGCCTGGATTAGAAACTACTTTGATTTTAGATCCATATTTTGATAGCAATTCTAGAGTACGGTCATCAGACCCACCATCCATTACCAACACTTCGATAGACATGGTTTGAGCGAGCAGACTATCGATACACCTCTCGATGTGTCGCTCTTCATTGAGGACGGGTACCACTGCACAAACCCGAACTTCCATGGTGTCTCGATTTCGCTTCAGAATGTCAAGGTTGGCCTGTCAACTTCATTGACCATGGCTTTCTGGCACATAATATGCCGAGACTGAAACTCACAGGAATCGATGAAGGATTCTCGGTAATGGTTTCATCAAAGTTACAAGGTGCAGATGAGCCAGAATTAGTTCTGGAATCGATACTAGCAATTTTTCCTGATTTCACTTGTGGGCTACCTGAGAAACCTCAGTTCCCTTCGAACCAAGATGAAAACTTAGCATCAGATGGAGTCTCTCTCGGTAATTTTCTCGAGTTGATTCATAGACAATACATACTAGATACTGCCCTAGATTTCATGTCCAAAGACCTTGACAACACCGGCACTATATTCCATATCTCTAGGCAAGCAGCGCTAGCAGGTAAAGTCGCTTTCCCGCTTCTAGGGGAATCTCCACTGGGAGGTGTAATCACAATCGAGATTGGAGGAGAGAACCTCGAAGATTGGTTGGAAGCAGCAACATGGCACAATGGTCGAGACAACATACCGCGTCGCATCGGTGACGAATTTACTATGGACGAAAAGGGTGAAGCCGTCACCTGGCACTAATCGCTTCAGCGATTTCGCGGTCGGGACCAAGCCAATCAACTTCATCAGGACCACTACACCACTGGACTTTGTCGTGAACGTGTAGCACCATTTTGCCGGAAATAATGTTGCAAACCATTACGTGAAGTCTGACCACTACATCGCCATGGTCAAAAATCCAAGTGCCAATGCTTTTTCCGATTTCAACATCTAATTCTAGCTCTTCTTTAATCTCCCGAACTAAGCATTCTGCGGCATCTTCCCCTTCTTCGAATTTCCCACCTGGAAATTCCCACCAACCTGCATGTTTTTCGCTAGGAGCTCTTCGAGCTGCAAGAAACTTACCATCATGAATTATGGCACCTGCGCCTACATCGAGACAAGGAGGGCGCAGCATACGATCGATGCACTCGAGAACCAAACCTTGAGCATCGCTCTGCGTTTTTGGAAGATGAAGAAAGAAGCATGGGGTTTCATCTTCAAGGGCGTTTAGAGTACGGTAAAGGGTTTCATTGCAAAGAAATTCCCCCGCATCTGTACTAATCTTTGGAGAGTCAATCATTCGTTCAATATCCCAATCGTCAGGATTTATAGTTGCAGAAAGTTCACCCTTACCTGCAATATTAGAGTTTCTAATTTGTCGTCCAGAATTGTCAGGAATTCTGAAATCCAGTTCATCTTTAGCACGAGTTTCAATCCTTGGCCACTCGGCATTTTCAGCCAATCCAATATGGATTATTGCGGCAAACTTTCGACTCATTAACAATTCTGATACAACCTTTGAACCTTCTTCATCAACTGGTAATACTATTGATTCAATTTTGTGTTCACGTACACTTTTACCTGATAGTGAAAGGGCAACATCACCTGAGATATTAGTTGCATGAGCACCAAATGGCTCGAATCCGGTAACTAGAACTGGCCCCGCCATATTTCACCTTCACACGTCCCCTTCAATGAGATTTGTGTCGCCACATTGACAAGTATTCACTTGTACGAGTGTCTAATGCTGGAAGATGATGAGGTCCTAGAGGTAGTTGTGCCTGTAGATGAAGAACCTGTAGATTCCTTGGCACTGAGTAAAACAATTTGGCATGAAATAACCGCAGGTGTCGGCATCTGGGGAGCATTCCGACCAATCTTTGCAGTGATATTAGCTCTAGTTCCTTTTCTCTATTTAGGTCAACATTTCAACAGGAACCATCGCAGAGGTACAGATTGGTTTCTACTACAAATCCCTCTAGCATTCACACTTGTACTCTGGGTACTGCTTTACGCATGGTCGATTTTCGATGCCTGGAGAGATGCAAGTATAATCGTTTCAAAACAGTCATGACCATAATTGGCCACTGCACTTTAGTTCACCACTCGCCATTCCTTCAAGGTCTGATTTATCATCATCATCAAACTCATCTGGTAAACTACCACTGATGAAATTACCAACATCATTACTTTCTATCGCCCAATACATAACTGAATCTTCATTGTTGGAGTGTCCGGGATGGTTCGGATCTTCATGAGATATTGGTGACTCATAAACGAGATTAACCAATCCAAGCAGATGGCCAGCTTCATGGACGGTTACCGCTCGTTCTACTTCTTCATTTGAAGGACGTCCAAAGAGACCCTCTGCTTCATCTACTGAGTCCTTGAAAATGGCGATTGTCGAGGCATCAACTGCAACCCCAAGTACTGATTCATCAGTATACTTCCCAGACGGGAACAAGAAATACCAATGTAATGTGTCTGAACCCATTGCATCTCCACCGTTTTCCCACCTAGCATCTCTAACGTCATCATCAGACCAGACCGTGTCTATTGAAAAATCAGTTTCGACTGAATTTATTGTAATCCCACCCGGCTTGTTGCAAACATTTTGGATTCGATTTTTCACTAATTCCTTAGCCACTGGGTCATATCCATTTTCATAAAGAAAGTGTATTTCCATTTTTTCAAATTTATCATCTTGCAAACATGCAAGTGCTAATCCCCCAGCAGTACCTCTTCTCTCATCATTTGATAATGCATCACCAAAACAACCCGACATAGAGGAAGTTATCAGTAAAATCGCTAGTAAATATTTACTCATGAAACCACCTAAAAGTCTTCGGGAATGTCTGTAGGGCTGAATAGTTGCCCAGGTCCTGAAGCCTGCGACAACTGACTACGAATCAAGTGCTCCCAGGACCTCATTACCCCTAGTGCATCACTTATCACCATCTCTTCCTCTTCTAAGGTCACTCGTATTAGAGTGTCAAGAATGTCGACTCTGTCACGGTCTACCAGAGATAGAGCCTTGTCTAAATCAAATGATGTGTCACTAATAACAGGCTCAACATCTAAAGGCCATGGTTTAGCCAGATTTTCAGGTAATTCAGTAGTGTGATCTTCTAATTGCTTGAGTAGCCTATTAGTCCATCGAGATATTACCAAACTAGTTTCCAAAACAGGCATACTTAGTTGATTAATCAAATTGACTAATCTTTCTTGTAAAGTAACCATGGAATCAGAACCACTCATATGGCCACCCCGTCACTGCTTGCTTTTACGCCTGACTGGTCTTCTTTTCTTCTTCGATTCAATGTTTGTTTCCATTGAGTCAAGATATTGTTGACCGTAGTGTGTCCACTGTTCCATGGTCCAGCCCACTGGAAGTCCAGACGGGGGCAAAGGTACTGCGGAGGGAGTAGAAAGTTCTGGGCTAACCTGTTGTTCAAGATTAGGTGAAATCTCAGGTAGAGTTTTTCCATCCATAGTTTCGATAACTTCCGCTGTTTGATCAGAATCATCTAATTCTTCACCACGCCTAATCTTCCTAATCTGTACCATAGTCCAAACCGCATAGGACATTGCTGCTAATGCAATCAGATACATTACCACAGACAATGTTGAATCGGCGACTTGGTTGGCCAAAGCATCACCATCCCTATCCACTTCTTCCTTTATTAGAAGTGGTGTTATGGAGATACGTTCTTTTTCAACTCCTGAATCAAGCAACAGAAGTCTATGCTCAAGAGTATCTCCCGTAACCCCATCCACGGTTGTTGACAATTTGACTAGAACTTTCGTGCCAGAAGAAATTTCAACAGATACTGAAGACATTGTGTCCCAATCATCGCCAGAAACTAAGCGTTGCAAAACAAATGTGACGTTTCCTGATGCCCCATTATTACGAGTTTCTAATGAAAGTGAAACTGTTTCATCTGCCACCGGAGTTGGATTTGACCAAGACCAACTTGTGTCGGCTCCTCGTAAACTAACATCTGGCCCGGTAAGGGCCAATGGCCATGATGCAAGAGGTTCGAAGAGATTGTTACCCGCACTATCATATGGGTTTCCTGAAGCATCCGAACCTGTAACCCAAACATCGATTGAGTATGATGGAAGTAACATGGTTGCTCCTCCATCAGTTAAATCGATGTAACCTGTCCAAAAGAATTGGTCTTCGAAAGGAGTGGTCTCTGGTAATGGGGAGGTTCCACGACTGATTTCTGCTTCACCGGCTCGAACCAAGTAATGCATCACTGCAGGGTTGTCCATGGTGAAACCTTGGTCATCTCTTGTTTCAAGCATAACTTGTAAGTTATTGGCAAGTGAAATTGGAATCTCCTCATCAGGTGAGATTCCAGCTAATTGGATATCGTGAATTGTTGGCCTTTCGCTATCAACGGCTAGTCTTAGCCGAGGTTTGAATTCAGATTCATCTTCTGCAATACCAGGTAAGTCAATCAATTTAGCACGTAGGTCCAAATGTCCACTGCGGACATCAGGAACGAGTAAGTCAATACTGAAGTACCCACCTTCACGGCTTGTTGTAGTCCATTCTTTATCATAATCTCCTAATGCGATTGTGAAAGTACCTGAAGGAGCTGGCGTCTCGTCTTCTGCGAATAGCACTCTACCGCTGAATCGAAGAACTTGTCCAGAACCGATTAGAGTTTCATCGAAATCAGGATTGTAATGATTGGTGCCATCACGTAGCTCAATAGCCAAGATGTGACCCGGCTGAGTGTCAAACCTTAGATCATTATCCAAACTCCACAAATCATTTCCTAGCCCGGCTTTGTGGACATTACAAGGAACATCTTCTTCTAGGCCGCAAGATTTGTCCTCTATCCAAACCTTTGGAATGAAATGGGATTCACCATTTGTATCCCAAATCTCAGGGAAGTTCCAAGTTAATTGGAATTTTATCGAAACTATCATTCTTGACTCATTGGTAGAATCTAGAATCACTGAAGAATAAAGATTGGAAACGGCCAAGCCAGTTCCTCCACTCTCTAAGTAAATCTCAGGTTGATTGTCTACAGACTTGGATAAATAAGCGTAAATCGATGTTTCGTCGTCCTCGAAGTCACCCGCTAATGCTAATTGGACGTATTCAACATCCCACCACCCATTAACATCTGAAACCATGAAAGTTGCCGTGTAAGACATTCCCGGATGTAATGGTTCCAAGTCATCGTGGCCCATTATAGTCGAATTATCAATATCCATAACTGGCTCAAACTCTTCACGTATTTGGTACCATGAAAGTGAATTGTCCCATTCAGGCATAATGTCACCTGGTCTTTCTCCACAAAACTGATCTGGCTCCATATCACAAACAGGACCGCCTCCCATGGCTATCACGTTATCTTGGCCGTCTTTTCCACTTACGTAGAAAGCGACTTTGTCACCATGAACAAGCATTGAATCATCTATTAGACCGTTGAATATGTTCAGACCACCTGCTAAAATTTCAGGAGTTGTAAGAGTTTTGGAACGATATTCAATAGGTTCAGGCAGTCCATTAAAGTTAGAATCGTCACACTTCTCATGCTGTCCTGCTTCGCAACCAATCCAGTAATGTAAGTCTACAGTTTGAGGTGGGTCTACTGAATCTTGAATTATTACTTCAATCGCCTGACCACCAGGTGAAGGTGGTCCCCTATGCATTTCAGATGCTAGTAATGGACTTGCAAACAGTACTAATGGGGCATTACCATCAAAGATTAATTTGATAGTATTATAACCCGGATTGACATAGGTTGAACCATTTTTCAAGTTAACAGCTTCAACATACAATACCATTCCACCAGGGGTTGATTCGATCGGTGAAGTAAATGTCATATTGTATTGTCCAAAGCCAGGATTCCCTTCACTATGTAGAACTGAAGGCTCCCCGATTGGATCACCATCAAAGGTTACATTTTGTCCAAGTACACGGAGGTCAAACTCCCCGGCCATTGGTGCAAATGCTGAATTTTCAAAATTAAGTGCGCCATTTATTGAAAGGTTGAATCCGCCTCTTACCCAATCACCCGGATATAATTCACGGCCAGTTTCCTCCCAAACCCTCATTCCATCTAATTGGATATCATTTTCTACATTCAATGAAAGAGTGTCAGTAGTCCAGGCATTGATTTGCGGTCCTAGGTCGTCACTCATCGAAATAATGGCTTCCATCTTTCTCTCATCATCCCAACTCCAGTTTACACGCATTGGCATTTTAACTGCGACTGTACCTTCACTGTCCATCGTTGAAGTACAATTTCCTACATCAAATTCGACAATACCGCCACCATCATCAACCGAACTACATGAATCGCCACGTAGCCATTTGAAGGCAGGATTGCCGCCGTTAGAATGATTCAGCCCAATAGTAGCCTCGGTAACTCGGTCTACCAAGTCACCATGTGCAAGCCGAACAATTAGGTTACGGAATACGCCATCAGGAGTTACCAGACCGCCTTCTAAGCTCGCATCCAGAACTCTGGTTTTCAATCGATATTCAATATCTAGTTCGGTTAATTTTACCCTTCCAGGAGTATTGGCCTTTACGGCAATTGGAATTTCTACAGTTCCAACTCCGTTATCTGGAATATGGCTATTGAAAGCATCCACTAAACTTGGAGTTTGCGACACAACACTGCCGATGGCAGAATCATCTGAAGCGGTAACTGAGCTCTCGTTAAGGAATAGAATCGATTTCCAGTCCCATACTCCGTCATCACCCACATCTAACTGAGGGCCGTCAGGATATCCTTCCTCATACCAAAGAATAAACGAATCCACCTTTGCTGTGATAGTAGAATCAGTAGTGCCCAAGAGTACAGAATATAGTAATTCATTACCCGCACCTTGAGTTGAGAATGATACTTCCTGATTATTTAGAGCATCTTCCCAAGATGTCCCATTGTCATTCGAAACTTTAACTGAAATCGATGAATAAGTAGGTTCGTCTCCAGCCCACACTGCACGTACTTTACCCACATTCGTACCGGTTGAAACTCTTGAGCTAGTCCAATCACCTGATGATTCATATGAAGTTGCATATTCTAGTGAAATCCACCAAGATACTGCAGAAGAGCCAATCAATTGCATCTTCCAAATTAATTCATTTCCAGGGTGGGCGAAATGAATCGTCTGATTCTTTTCAACGGATTCCCAGTGGGTCCCGTTATCTGCACTAACCCAGTAATCTACACGGTCACCTTGGCTTGGTGCTGACCAATGGTTCTCGACATTTACAGCCACGATGTCATCAGTGGTGTAGATTGTTTCACCAACCCAGGTTGTGGTTCCAGGTGCGGGAGTTGTAGGGAAGGAAATGCCCATGCCCAGTTCACGATAGTAGAGTGTCTTTGAGCCCCATGTCGAATATCCTGAATCGACAGTAATCATTCGATCACCATCATAGTACAAACCATATCCCTTGGCTGTAATGTCAACAGTTCCAGATTGTGGAACCAGTGATGAAGAACTTCCTGAAACAGCCCAAGCACTAATTTGGTCAGTGTCTTGATAGTACACTCCTTTCATACATCGCATGTAGAAGAATCCAGAGTTGACAACTAATCCGTGAACATTGCTTGTGGATTTACCACACTCGGTTGTGGAGGATGACCCTGAAGCGAATGAATACATCTCTTCGCCACGGGTTACCTGTCCGTTGTCTCCAAAATTGTAAGGAACGATTCTTCTTTGTTGACCATGAACAACCCATACTTGGTCGGTTTCTCTATCGTATGAGATACCATTGTAGTCTCCATACGGTTGAGCTAAATCATAGGAATCAACACATCTCCAAGTCCAATCATCCGAGACATCAATGGCCAATACCCTGAGGTGCTGTGTCGGGGTTGCTGTAGAATAGGAGTACTTGTATGTCGAGAATATTCCATAGAGCATTTCATCATCGGTGATTGTCCAATCTTTGAATCCATATGCCTTATAGTAGGTTGAACTAGGGTCTTGAGGGAGAGTACACGCAGATTCTCTTTGCAAATCAACAACTATGTCTCTGCTGACATTGTTTGGGTGCATCCTATTCACTACTTTGTCAAATGAGGTGCCCGTATAAGTCGACATGAATACCCAATCATGGTTTCGAAGAATGGCACCTTGCCCCTGTGCCATGAAATTAGCACTGGACAATTTTACTTGACTACTAAATCTAGTTTCGGTGGAATTGGATGTATGAGGTTGACGAATAGAGAAACTGCCATTATCAAGCCAAGCATTTGAACCGGAAAGAGTCTCCTCCTCAACGCCGTGTGACACGAAATCTGTGTCGGCATTACTGAAGCCAAGAGCGAGTTCTTCACTCCTTGCGTCAACTCGGTTTGAACTTCCATCCATCCACTCATCATAGGTGTCTGTAGTGACTTGCGACCATCCAGTAGATGATGCGCCGGAGAGGGTTATCTGCACATCAAGTACTTCGGCACCTTTTGGAATTGCAACCTTTGTGGTCTTGTCTGCACCGCCTTGGTAAAGTGCAATGTTCTCAATGCTGCCATCGGAAAAAGTGTAGACATGCCTTGAAGAGCCGTTTGCTTCAGCATCACCAATGAATAGTTCGGAAAGGGGACTCATTGGAGTCAATACAAGCATCAGCAACATCATCGTCAGGGCAGCACGAGAACTGAATTTTTGTGTCATTGAAGATTCCCCATTTTACGCTCAGCCGCCATAAGCCTTGAATTAACCGGCGGCAAGTCAGATTCAGAAATCCCCCTTTAGGGGTAATTCTGTCAATCAAGCAGTGTTTCTACTGTCATATCGGATAGGTGAAGAATCTCCTCGAAGACCGTCTTCTTCATCATCTTTAACTTCGAACCAATCGACGATCCAATCGCCATCTGTATCCCAATTCAATGGGTCACTACCCTCTGCGATGTGGTCATCATCCAAATCGATTAGATACCAGCCATATTCATGCTCACCGAGTTCGATAGCAGGTGCACGGTTAACGTTTCCAAGGTAGTACAATTCCCAATCATCAGTAACATCGCCAGAACATAGGACTATGTCATCTCCGGGATCCAGTACTAGGAAATCAGTATCCATATCATCCACAATAAGAACGTAACTTTCATCATCGATGAATTTCTTGTTCATTCCCAGATAATTAGTTGAGTCTTCAGTTACCTCACCCAAGCCTAGAGTGAAAGCTCTGAATTGCCACCACTCGGTAATTGGAGAACCATCCCAAGTTTCTCCTGAAAGCCTGACAGAATCTGGTGAGTCGAGGTTTGGATCCGCGACTGCATAGAATTCCATGAAATTCGTGTAAGGAGTGTAAACACACGTTGCACTACAATCCCAATTTCCATCTTGGTCTGGGTCTTCATTTGCATCTAGTGGGTCTGCTGGATTAAATGTGGCCCAGGTCCATCCAAGTGTAGGTCGTGAAAGAGTGCCCAAACTTTGTGAGAGTGGCCGACAGGAAGGGGTATTTGGTGCACAATTGCCGCCAGAGCTCGCATTAATCCATTGAACTTCAACATTTAACCATGAAGAATAGTTGTCATTGGTCTCATTCCACCCTTTCTCATACTCATACCAATCGGGCAACATATCCCCATCAGTGTCGTTGTCCATTGGGTTGATTCCGTACTTGAATACTTCACGACCATCAGAAAGGTTCCAGTCTCTATCGTGAGATACTACAGAACCCGCATTTAGTACGGTATTGTACGTAACTGAGTCATTATCAGAGTCATTTGAATCTGGCCTAGTACCGTTTAGATACTCCATATAATTTGTAAATGGTAAATCTCCAATTCCATTTTGAATGGGATTTCCAGATGGAGTGAAAACACGATTATCCCAAGTACCTTGTTGCGCTGGTATGTCGAATGAAGTCCTGCCATACCAGCCATCGCTATCAGGGTCGTAATCTATGTCAAAAGGATTGACTGGATTGGTTGCCCAATGGTTTTGAGAGGTTTGGTCAGGCATTCCATAAACCGCATAACAGTATTCCCAACCGTCATCGATTCCATCTTGGTCAGAATCTGTGTTTGTAGGGTCCGTTATTCCAAATAGCGTACGATTGAAAGTATTGGGATCTTCGAGGTTAATCATATCCATTCTGGCAGTAGAGATTGCATCTTTACTTCGGAAATTATTGTAGATTGCTCTACGTGCTTCTACTTCCGTACTTCCTTCCTCAACATACGCATCAATCGCATCATCGCCGAATCCTATCAGTCCCGAACCAGTAGAGTATCTTTCAGAATATTTACCATAAACTCGCGATTCATATTCTCGTTTGTTAGTGAATTGCTCATCCAAGGATATGTTACCATCTCTATCGCAGTCCACTGAATCAGAGTCGCTATCGAGCCACTGATCGGAATCGATTAGTGGGTTCATCGACCAACGATTATTTTCTAAATCCCAATTGGTAAACCAATATTCAAACCCGTCAATCATTCCATCATCATCTGTATCCGCTAGAGTTGGATCAGTGATTCCCATCAATGTTGAAATGAACGCATTAGCAATTCCAGTCGATTGCCATTCTTGGAATTCGACGAGGTGTCTTTTGCCCCTCTGCCCCTTATCCATAATGATGTTGAAAACACGTTGAGATTTTTGTGTAGGATCGTTGAGGTCCCCATCGATGTGCATTAATGGCGCATCTAAGGGATGGTTTTCTCCATTCTCTGGATTAGTAGTGAGTAATGAAAACTCTTGGGCATCCGTCAGTGCATCATCATCTGCATCAAAAGAACCATCTCCTGGGACAAGTGGATTCAAAGTCCATGTTTGCGCAGTATCATTCCATGCAGTAAACATCAATTCCAATCCATCAAGGAATCCATCACCATCTGTATCTGGGTTCGTCGGATCGGTAGTCCAGCCTGAAACATTAATCAGGTCTTGACTAACGAATGAACCAAACGATTCAGGGTTGGTAATTCCAGACCATTGTTGTAAGGTGAAGCCGCTGCCAATACTTGTAACGAACCATTGTGGACTAGTTCGATTTTCGTTGGTTTCCGATAGAGCAGGATCAATGCTATTGTATTCCTCCCAGTTACTCATACCATCGTTATCTGAGTCATCCCATCTGTCAGTCGAATCTAGAGGGTCGAGAGACCATTGTGCATCTAACAGATGCCATCGTGCATACCAGATTTCCCAACCATCCGGCATTCCATCTGAATCACTATCGGAATCAGTAGGGTCTCCAGTTGTAACACCATCACCAAAGTTGGATTCAGGTGTGCCCCAATCTGAAATATTACGGAATAGGTCAGTAGAGAAGTTTCCGGGAATAATATCTCCATCAAGACTCATGTTACCGTCAAACAAATCATCTTTGATGTTGTATTCTAACCAGTTTACGAATGCTTCATTCTCTTCGATTACTCCGTTGTGATTGATATCATAACCATCACCATCTGGGTTCTCAAATGCATCGCTTCCGTTCAGTGGATTAATTCCAACTCTGCTTACATCCCATGTACAAGCGCCTCTTGCTTCCCATCCATCAGGCAAACCATCGCCGTCAGAATCGATATTGTTAGGGTCAGAGTCGGCCCATGCTGCTGCTGCCACTTCAGTTTCAAAGTGGCTTTCGAGTAAGTCTCCAGCCATTCCTGCATCCTTAATTAAAGTCCATTGATATTCACAAAGATTGCTCAAGCCGTCACCATCTGCATCCCAGTTCGCATCGTCTGAATCCATTGGGTCCATCGTCCAATTATTAGAACCGGTAAATGTAGAACCAATCCATCTTCGGTTCTCAATTTCCCAACCATCTGGCATTCCATCGCCGTCAGAGTCAGGGTTTGTAGCATCGGTCCCGGTATCAATTCCAAGCGAAGAAAGGTAGGTCGCATTGGCAGCTTGACCTGCTGCATCATCACAAACATGCTCGTAATCATACTGGTTAGTATAATGGCACCAAAGTGGAGTGAATTCATGGAACAAGCCAAAGTATTCTGCCCCATCTCCTATTCCATCATTGTCTGAATCAACAACACGGGGGTCTGTTGCATTGTAACCATTAGAGGTTCGAGCAGTGTATCTGAATTCATCTAGATTCCTCCACAACCTCTCGTTAATTGGATCTGAGTCGAGATTGACACCGTCACCATCTGCATCGAGGAGGGCATCCCAAGGGTCAGTAGGGTCTAATCCATACCTTACTTCCCACCCATCCAACATACCGTCTGCATCTGAATCATTAGCCATCGGGTCCATTAACTCTAGATTTGAATACAAACCAGGCCCAATTCCAGTGAATACTGTGTCGATTCCGGCCACTGAGTGGACAGCAATTGCCGAAACCATACCAGGAACCCATTCTTGGTCGGTCATTCCATAAACAGCAGAGTAACCGCCATTCAAAGACCACATACCCCAACCTGAACCAATTATCAATTCACTTCCTGTGGAGTATATAGAATGAATTTCGTTAGCGGATGGAACAGAAGTTCCGTCGATTCCAGGGTGTTCATAATCCCCTCCATGAGTTAACAGTCCTGTTATCAGATCCATACGGTGTAGACCCGAAGGAGTACCAACCCATACTACTTGCATGGCCCCTCCCTCTGGACCATCGCCCAGCAGAGTGTTTACTGTGGCTGGATTGTCGCCACCTTGAGCACCCATTGCTCGAAGGTCGTCGATATTGGATGCAATTGACGTTGGTTCCAATGAATAATAAAACTTCCAATTCGGAGTTGCTGCGTCTCTAGCCGAAGCCGTTTCGACTGTGAAAAGTCCAACATCCGTTCCGACATAGAGTGTTAGTGGCCCGGATGAAACATCAACATGTTCAATCGCAGTTGCTGTAGCATTACCACTATTCATGGCATTTGAAATACCAACTCCAAGTTGTAACTCTGTAATCGAAATTGTATTTATTTGGAATACTGAGCCAAAACCACCAGATCCTAAAGCAACGATGTAATCATCGCCTCCATCGGTTACTAATTGTGCACCAGCAGTGTAAGTACCTGGATAAAAGTCCCATAATGAAATGTCATCTAAGGAACCACCATTTTTGCCAGCGAACCAAACACCACCATTTGTTATCATTACCAAATAATCTTCAAGCAAAATCAAATCATTGAGATCGTGGCCTTGAGGTAATTCATAATCTGTTGATTCCGATTCTTCGAAACCAATTACAGTAACGCCTAATTTACTTCCAACCCACAAATATGTCCCATCATCTATCAATTCTCTTACATCGTGATTTAGTATCGAAATTTCGCCAGGACCAGCTTCAGGGGAGAGCGTATATTCAGAATATGTGCCATCTGAAGCACCAAGTTCTACAGAACGCATACCTGATTTGACTGTGTTCCCATCATCGAGATGAACAAAATATTCTTCCAAAGTTGAAAGTTGCTCACCGACTCCTAGCGCCTCTACAGAACGCGCAGCATCGACACTGATTATTCCATCCCGATTTGCATCCCAACCATCATTATCCAAATCAATTAATGCGTTGGAACGATTTAATGGGTCAAGACCGAAATGTATCTCCCAGCCATCGCTGATTCCATCTCCGCTGGAAGGGAACAAACGGCGGTGCTTGACTCCGTCATAATTGAAACGGTCACTATCATCTTCTATTGGATTGGTACCCAACCAAATGTACTCATCAATGATTCCAGAAGTTGCATTGCGGGCACAAGCGGAAAGGATATTTTCAAACAGAGTAATGTTTGCATTCTGTGAAATGAAGGGCCAGTCATAAAGTATGGACGATTCAGGGGCGGGTGCGTAGCAACGCAGTCCGTCTAATTCATTTGTCCAATTTGAAGGTGCGCCGTATGAGTATTCTTCAGGCGAAGTTAGTAATTCACTCAATGAAAGGAATCCGTCCCGATTTACATCGAATCCGTCTTCATCGGGGTCTAGGTCCATGTCGCTCGCATTTAATGGGTCGAAAAATTCGCATTCATAGCGCATTTGCTCGTTGTCGAACCCGCCGAGTTTTTCGCACATGTGAGCTTCAAAACCATCAGGCATTCCATCCCCATCTGTATCTGCCACCCTTGGATCTAGGTACCAGCGTTCACCAGATTCATTGATTATTCCTGTTAATCCACGAGTAAAACTTGGATCTATGCATTGAGCAGGATATGGCCAACAGTATTCTTCGGTAGCGTTCAATCCATCGATGTCAATGTCGATATAAGCATCAGAAGCATTGTCTCTATCCAATCCCTTCATCACAACATCTCTACCATCTACTGATGTGAAATTAATATATTCGCTGAACAAATTTTCATGGACATCGGGTATTTTATCCCCATCAGAATCAGTAGCAGGAGGCCTTTCGCCTTCGGTCAAATTAGGATTAGTTGTAGCCACGTTAGATATGGCAGGTAACTGGGAGACAAAAAACAGCCCAGATATTACAAGAAATGTCATCAGAAGTGTTGATTGTGAGCGACGCATCGAAATCACCGAAGGGCGCGGACGCACCCAACTAAGCAGGAACTACTGAATCAGCCTTAATACAGTGATGGAGCATTGTTCAGACTTGGATTACCTACGGTAATCCGTAATAGGAGTGAAAAAAACCTTGTAAACACCGATTTTTAGGGGTGGGTTCAAGGGCCCAACGCGATGCCCTATAGTTGCTAGTCATGTCTCTATCCTTCACGCATCTTGGAACAGGAAGTCGCGGAAATGCGACTCTTGTCGAAAGTGGAGATGCTAAGGTTTTGATAGACCAAGGATTTAGTGGAAAGCAACTAGAAATTAGACTAGCAAGAATGGATATTCGGCCTGAAGAAATTGATGCCATTGTATTGACACATCATCATGGTGATCACGGTGGTGGAGCATCAATATCTCAGAGGAAATGGAACATACCCATTTTTTGCAATGATCGAACTGCGACAGCCTTGAATTTAGACCTGAAAAATGTGCGTCTATTTGAGAGTTTAGAAGCGCTGGAGTTTGCTGATGATTTAGCGCTATTACCAGTACCTGTACCCCATAGTGGTTCAGACAATGTTGCATTCATAGCAAGCCATCGTGGTGAAAGAGGAGCCGTGATAACAGACCTCGGTTCTTGGACTGATGAATTAGTGAATCACGTATCGGGTTGCCAGCATATTTCAGTAGAAGCTAACTACGATCATAATCGACTTTGGAATGGGCCTTATCCAATGCGATTGAAGGACCGAATTTCTGGCAGGGGGGGGCACCTTTCCAATGACCAAACAGGGCAATTCTTATCGAAAGTAATCGATAGCGAAACTCGTTCTTTGGTGTTAACTCATCTTTCAGAAAAAAATAACGCTCCACACTTGGCTGAATCGACGGTTCTGTACCACGTTGATGACGTATTTGAGGGCGACATTAGGATCTCGCTACAAGATGGCCCAGAGTTCACCCACCATATCGGTCAAACTGAAGCGGAAAGGGTTTCTCGTGAAGGAATATACCTTCGTTGATGAGCCCTGTAAGGGCTCTCGATTGGTCAAACCATAAGAGGGTGGATGATTCTGTTTACTCCGATGAGGTCCAGACGCTCGGCGGAAGATGACCTCGGCGTCAGCGAAGTAATTGGCGTAGTAATGCTTCTAGCAATGGTGATTACCATGATGGGAGGAGTGTTTGTAATCCTAACTCCGTATGTGAATGATTTCCAAGACAACACTGCCTGGGCTAATGCAAATGGCATGGCAGAGCGAATCGATGGAAGAATCGATGTTGTAGCAGGTTCTAGTGCAGACACAGGAATTAGGACTACTGTACCATCAGCCACCAGTTCAGTCGCTCCAATTTCCAATATTGAACTATGGACGGTAGCTGCAGATTTGACAGCAGATGATGTAGTCACTGTGACATATCTGAACCAAACAACATTCAGCATATTAGCACATAATGAAACCGCCACGAGCGCTAATATTTGGACTCAGAATGGCGAGGTTAACATTTCATTTCAACCCAGTCATGAAGAGGTGCTCATTAACCATAACTTAAGTGTCCTTGACATGTACATTATCACCGTAAATGATGCTGATGAAAACCCGATTCATCGTCAAGCCAGAATTACGGTTTCAGGTTTGTTAATCAAGACTAAAGTGCAGACAGGAGAGCATACAATTGCCCTCATAAATGATGCCAGATACAATAAGTTCGCCAGTGGACCATGGTCGATTTCATCAGGACCCGACCTTAAAATCGAGGAATTGTTTGACGGAACTATGCGAGCAAGCATGTCGATTAGAGATGTCAATAGCGGTTCAATGCCTGATGGCAGGAATGCGGTCTTCGACATCAGTTCGCAGGGACCAATCGAATTGTTCAGCGGGGATGCCTGGAATTTTAGATTCAATTTCGAATCATCGCTAGGTTCAACAGTATCACAACAAATGACTGAAACTTGGCTGACAGACTACACCCTCAATCGAGCAGCAGATACTCTTGATCAACATCGTGGAATAAGCCCCTGGTTACGAGCTAGTGGTTCTGACGGCATGACCATAGATGGCGGCAATACAATGATCGACTTAGAAATCGATTTACAAATGGTGGTGGTCAGTGGATGATTTCCAGTAATCTACACCGAGACGAAGAGGCAGTAAGCGCTGCTGTAGCAACTGTACTTCTGTTTGGCGGCGTTATTTCCATCATAGGAATAATGCTACTCTCACTGATGCCGGTTATTCAAGAACTTGAAGGCTCCCTAAAGCGAAATGATATGCAAGCACAAATGCAAATTATGGGCCACGAAGTTACTCAACTTTCAGAGTCGGGAATACCAGGAGATTCATCACAAGTCCAATTAATTCCAGTCGATGGAGAGTTGAGATGGGACCGCTTAAGAGGCGGGATGTGGTATTCTGCTTCTTGGTATGAAGGAGATACTTTCCGAATAAGGGGCGCTCTAGATTTGGACCGTGATATCGAGGTTAGACATGCTGAAAGTAATGTACAAGCAATCTGTTACGAAGATATGCGACTTGGCCCAGACCGGCCATTCTTATTCACACCTATCAGTCAAGCAGAGAAAGTGCTCGTAACACCGAAGCATGGACTGACAATACCACTTGGACCTGTGAAAATAAATCAGGCAGGAGTTGAACATTCATTGTCGATTGGGGAAGTATTGCAACTAGATGCCGACTCACAGATAATTTCCAGTCATGACTTAGTGGGGCTTCAGATGAAAGGGGAATCTGGAACTACAATCATTCCTCCTTCTAAAGCCCACCCCGCTACTGGCAAAGGTCAACATTGGGTGATACCGATGCCGGCAGGAAATTCTGTTGTTGAAGTATTTACTGATGATGACTTGTTAGTTCAATGGGAAATTAATGGCCAAAGTGGTATTGATGCAATCGTACAATCTGCCGCCGTAAGATTAGCAAATTCTTGGTCTAAGGAAGTCAATTTGACTGAATCTACTATTTTGGAAATAGTAACTGATGTAGATGCACACCTAATGTTTACACATGGAGATAACGGTCGAACCTCTCTGTTAAGTGAAGACGGGAATTATGTTTCAAAATACTTCATAGCACCTCATTCACAAGGCTATTTGAACGTCATAAACCCGGGTGAGAATTCAGCGACTATTACATGGAGAAATGGTGGATTCTCGGTGCCGGCAAATCAGACTGGAAGTGTTTCATGGCCACCTGCAGGAATTGATAGTGCAGCGACAATCGAAAGTAGCGAGAATATTATCCTCCAATGGGGCACTGGCAGTGATGGAATGTCGATGATACCAGCGGTTGACACAGGTCAGATAACTGGTAAAATATTCATGGAAGACGGAACTGATAACTATGTAAATTCGACTTCAGAGTTCGAAGATTACTCTTCGAAATTAGGCTATTCGGGTGATGATGGAATTGTAACATTGGAAGACGAAGGTGCTATGAGATGTATAGCAATAGACCAAACTGCATCTGGATGGATATCCACTACATTACCTTGGAATTCATTGAATGGCCTGCCTGAAGGACAGATAATCAGTTCATGGCAATCAGGATTACACCCTGCTAGTTTGGAGATCACTCTTATCGGTGCTGAATCCGACGCCACGCATGCTAACCTAGCTACTGCTTGGGCATTTCACATATCGAGATTGACTTATGAATTTGACACATCGATTAATGGATTGGAAGTTGCTTGGAGTTCGGGGGCAATTGTCACAAATCATCCAGAGTTGAATCCTGCAATTCTTGTTGGACCGATTGACAGACAAGGACCCGGCCCAAGATTTAGTGCAACTGTGCCCTCACTCCACCCTACCAAAACCTCTGTTTCAGGAACGGGCGATATGAACCTTGACCTAGAATTGGTCATGAGGGAAAGTCTAGCGTCCACTACTGCATTCGATGTCAGGAGAGGATGGGTTGGACCATACGGTGATGCAATTGCTGCATGGTCAAGCAATAACCTAGAGTCTTCAGAAGATTGGGTAGTTAGTCCAGGAAGGCTAGATTTATTGATGGACTATACTGGCTGGGTCCCAATTCCATCTCACGGCCCAAGTGAAGCTGTCTGGCACACCGCAGGTCAGCCAATCCAATTTAATTTGCAAATCAGTAGCATAGATGTTCACCTTACGGAGGCTTCATCATGAGAGGGGAATTAAAGCGTGACGAGTCGGGAGCTAGTACTGAACTAGGCTATATTTTCACATTCTTATTGGGAGTGCTATTTCTTTCATTATTCAGCGTATGGGCATTTGGAATAGAAACTGCAACTAGAGAAAATTGGAATACGACTGCTGTTGATGTTAATATGGCAGACTTAGCTGCTGCGGTAGAAAGAGCAGATTTGGCTAGCAGGGAAGATGTTAGCGTAAGTTATGCAGAAGTTGTCGATTGGAGGCAAACAGAAGCAGATGAATCACTATTTATTTTGACTCTTGATGACCAGGGACTACATCTCGACCATCCAGAAAATATTCTCGACAGAGATGTTTCTACTTCAGCTACAGGCTCTGGCTCCTATGATGGAAGAATATCACTATCTGGTATCAGCCAGATATGGATAGTCCATGACGAAGGAGTCACTTACCTTTCTACCAAACGACCTGATTTCTAATCAGCGTCCCATAACAGCGGTGTGAACCATCATCTGCACTTCACGCATTCTGGTTTGAGCACCGAGTTCACGGAAGACAGACAAAGCACGTTGTAAATACTCCATTCGCCTTTGGCGGTCAGGAGCAACACCACCTAATCTTGCTAACAATTCCCCGATTTGCATACGTAAATCATTAGCCTCAGAAATAATCAGTGCTTCCCTGTATCTCTCTAGAGCCTCATCGATTCTCCCACTATCTTGCAGAACCTCGCCCAACAGGATTGATACTTCAACAAGTGCCAGTGGGTCACCAGCTTCACTCATTGTAGCAAGTGCATCGGTATAGTGGTGAAGCGCTAAATCAGCATCGCCAGTCTTGGCATAATATCGGCCCAATACCGCTCTTGCTCTTGCATGTAAAATTGGATCTTCTGAAGATTCAGACCTCTCATATGATGATAATGCATGGTCCCTTGCTCTGATGTGCTCATCCAAATCGAGTAGTGAGCGGGCCAGAACAATTTGAGCAGATAGTAGATCTAATGAATCATTTTCAGAAAGTATTTTTTCAACTTCTGCATAAGCCTCGAGCGCTTTGGTTTTGTCGCCGTTACGTCGTAAGATGTATCCCATGTTATTGTAAGATCTAGCAGCACCAAGGGCATCTTTCATGGAAATGAATAGTTCCAAAGCCTTTCGATGCATATTAAGACTGGAATCAGAATCTCCTCGCTTGAGAGAAATATCTGCAAGATTAGACATTATGTCTGCTATGACATCGTTTAGACCAGCCGCTTCAGCGGGTGGCCTTGCTTTATTGAAAGCATCTTCTGCTTCATCGAACCTACCGAGAAGCGCCAGAACTTCACCACGTAACCTGTCGATTCGACATGCTCTCTCAGGGTCTATCGAACTTGTATCAATTGATTCTAGTAGACCAAGAAGTTCAATGTGTCCTTCTTTAATCAAGTCACGACCTTGTTCAACAATTATGTCAGTTGCATCTTCATGCCTTGAGGATGAGATGAGATGGTAAATCAATTCTAGAGCGATTTGACTACCTGAACTTTGCTTCTCATACCAAGATACTGCTTTGTTGTGTAATTCCTCTTTGGCCTGTCCGTCTAAACTTTGTAACAAGAATTCTCGAATTAAATCGTGAACATCGTAAGTATCTGAGTCAGCGTGCCTAGCCAATCCAGACTCAACTAGCGAATCGAGTTCATCTACATTCAATCCTTGCTCAGTTATAGCCTCGAGCGGAATCGGTTCTCTAAATACCGATAATGCACCTAGCAATCTCTTTTGCTCTCCTGACAATTTCGAAAAGATTTCGATATTAACATAGTTTTCAAGAGATTCATGGAAAGCACCGGCAGATGCACCTCGATTTATCAATTCGAGAACCAATGGGTGGCCACGGCTCAATGAGTGAATGTAGAGCAGTTTCTCTTGGTTCAAATCATCGAATGCAGACAGTAATGATCGTGTTGATTCTTGGTCTAATCCTTCTAGAGGAAGAACCAATGAAACGATTCTTCCATCTGCATCTTTCAGAGGAACAACTTCTCTGAATGAACGAGAAAATATTACTAAACCAACATCGCCTTCGCATTCAACTAGGCCACGTGAAAGGGCCTGAATTGTTTGATGTAGAGCCTTATCACTCACTTTGTGATAGTCATCTATCACAATCAATGCAGGTGAATTAGACAGAGCATCAGTAATTATTCTAGCAGCATCTGCAGCCTGTGGAACAGGTGTAGCAGCGATATAATCTGCCAACATGGGATCTCCAATGCTTGATAGCCAGTCTGCTATACTTTCGAAGAAAGCACGGCTGCCATCCCAATCTTGACATCGATGGTAGAGCAGGTTTCTGCGATGCATAAAGGATTCAATCACTTTAGCAGCCATCGAGGTTTTTCCGATACCAGCGATTCCAGGTATCATCAAAGTGGTCGAACGAGCTTCGAGGAGATTTACCATGTTTTCAAGTTCCGTTGAACGTCCATAAAAATGCCTCAATCGGGGTAAATCTCCCAGACTAGTTACCAATTGTTTCTCGACATGCTTCGAAAGGTCACGTTCTACCAAATCAGCAGAAAGTGAACGTGCATCCAGTACACCATTGTCGTCAAGATATCGAATCACATCGACTGGCCTCATATTGAATGGTAATTTATCTTGGATTTCACCAAGAGTCGAAGGGATTGTATTACCGTCAGGAAGTATAGCTCGCAACGGGAATTCTCTCAATCTCTTCCAAGTTTCCTCAGCCAGATTCATACCTGAATCTGTCAGAAAATATGCTTTGCGTTTTCGACTAACTCCTTGTACATGCGCTTGCCTTTCCACAAGTAACCCTTGGTCCTTCAAGCCAGATATTGCTCTTGGTACATTTGAGCGAGCGATAGCCACCGCATTTGCGATGCCCATTTGCGACAGGGCAAAAGGGACTTCTACAGAACTCATGAAGTCTGAAAAATCAGACAAATGTAACAAGATTCTTTCTTGAACTCCGGGTTTCGGTCGTACAACCATAACATATCTCCAGTTTTACTCCTCTTAGAGTGTTTTGTATTCCCGTGTAGGAATTCACTGCTGTGGTGGCTGATAATTAGGATCAGCAACCCACTGATTAGATTGAGCATCCCAAATCCACCCGGGATGCTGCGGCTGTTCTACATTTGCAGCTACAGGTGCAGGCGCTTGGTTACTCACGGCCTGCTCCGCTGCCCTTGCTTTAGCCCAAGCATATGGGTCTTCTTCTTTTTGCTGCTCCATTGCCGCTTCTGAATCTTCATCTTCAAATTCTTCGAACTCAAGGAAGAAGAATGCTCCAACTCCCAATAATACTGCGAAGGCGATTGCACCCATCAGAACCCAAACCCATGTAGCCAATCCAGATACTACTGGCTCGCCACTCTTCAGTGTAATGTCTGAACCATCGTCTTTACCTATCGACTGGCCGTCCTGTTCGAAGTAGATGTTGTAATCGCCATCATCTCCAAGTTGTGAGGATGTTATTTCCATAGACCAAGTTCCATCTGCTTGTACGGTAGTGTAATTCAGTTGTATATCTCCATTAACTAGTCTAGCCTTGACTTGTGATCCAGGGAGACCAGTTCCATCGAATAGTGCAGAATCATCGAAAGTGACAGAACCTGTGTCAGTTCTTTGGGCGGTGAATTTGACACCTTTTACAATGAAATTGACTTGCCATGAAAAGGCGATTGAGTCGTGAATATCCCTTCCTTCAAACATTACTCCCTGCATAGACCAATCTGAAATTTCGCTAGATGTTTGGTACATAGCATCCATTGGATTGTAAATAGCCTTTCCATCAGGGGTTATGCGGATATAGTATGCATAATCATCATCAAGAAGCGTTTGAGGGTCGTCATAAATATCGAAAACCATGTGACTAGATTCCGGACCCATACCGTCTGAATCGTTGAAGTAATCAAGCAAGTTTATTTCAGCACCTTCGCCACACTTGTCGAAAGCGCTAGACCTCTCATCACAGAATATCGTGATTGTCTCAATCCAACCGTCCTTGTTGAAGATTGGTGCAATGTTATCAGCATCTGTAGGGTTATCAATAACAATACGAACTGTTTGAATTAGAGAATAATCAACACCATCGTATGCCTTTACCTGAACCTCATATTGCTGGTCATGAATCAATTGACTGGTATCCCAATATGTCATCCATGCACCATTAGGTTGGAAAGTTGTAATTGGGTCTGGCCCACTGTTTAATTCAATTCCACTCGCCAAGTCGATTACAGTAATTTCTACTCGAGTAACTTGACCATCATTATCACGCGCAACTCCGCTGATAATTGTCTCTTTAGCTGCACGTACGCTTTCCATTGGTAGCGGCTCACTTACCTGAATGATTGGTATTCTGTTATCATTATCGATAGTGATGGTGATAATATCAGGTGTGCAAACATCTACAGACTCATGACAATAATTGGCATCGCTTGCCCATACTGCGAAAGTGTATTGCCCACTAGGAAGTGAAGAAAAGTTCCAAGAATCTGACCAAACTGTTCCCCCGCCACTATTGGCAGGATAGTTTGCTGAGTAGTTGTTGGGTCCAGTTACACTAAACCAGATATCTCGAATATCACTACCCTGAACACCTTGGTAGTCATCAGAGGCAGTTCCAGTAAAGAGAACTTCTTGTCCATCATAAGTTGAACCATCAAGTGGTGCCTCCAAAATTAGTGTTGGAGGATTGATATTCAATTTGAAGACCCTTGTTGTAACGATTGATTCGTCTAGTCCGTCATATGAACGGACTCTGAAAGTAACATCTTCCTCGAAATGGTTAGCCATGTCCCAATCAAAGCTCCAAGTCTTGAACGGCCAGTTGGTCATACTAACTTCTCCATCAGAACCAGAGGTATCTGTTGCAAGGTACCAGTCTATGCTTCCATGAGGTTGAATCTCGACCTTTTGGACATCACCAAACTGCTTTAGCCATGAATCGTAATCATTGAAGTACGGACCAATTTCTCCGTCATAAGCGCTCCCTGTAACTGAGATAGTTCGAGCAAAAGAAGTGCCATCGTTCTGGTCTACATTAACATGAGGTGCGATATTTGCAAGATGAATCACTTCATCAATCATACCAGTCAATGTGAACTCGTGAACTGAAGTACCTTTGCCGAATTTCTTTGCATCAACAGAATAGGTTGGCATTTCACGTCCCCCGTTTTGGCAGTCAGGGTCTTGTCCGTCAACCAATGTATCACCATCATTGTCAGCACCGTCGCCACAGGAGTCTTCTCCAAGATCAGTTGCCAAATGGTTCCAATTGGTATCAATGTGGAAGTTTGAAGGAAGCGTCACCCATGGAGTAAATCCATATGCGTCTGTTGTCATATTGTACAAAGGCTTGCCATTTGCATCCTTGACAGTCACAAGTGCTTCAGAGACCTGTGAGTTGTCTGCCTTTACCTGGTAGCGTACTAGTTCGCCTTGCTCTACTTGGACACCCCAAGCAGTGTTTTGGTTCTGGATATGAATCTTTGAGCGGTCAAAGTTTTGTATATCGGAATATGTGAAAGTTGTAGCGTTTGGATTTACTTCCATTGAAAGCGGCATGAATTTAGGAGGCCATTCAGCAGTTAATGGAGCTTGTATACACTCATCTGTATCCCATGGACACTCCGCACCTAGCCATGACAAAGACACTGGGTACATTTCTCCAGCACCAGGGTCTGGCATGAATTCACTTTGTACTGCGACACGAGATTCTGTAATGTTGTAGATCTGGCTCGCGTTACTGTAGGTGTTTTCTGAGAAGTATGCTATTGAACCATACTTATTGCCATAATTATCGTCGTATAGAGAGATGTTTGCAGCAAATCCACCAACTTCAATGTCGTTTCCTTGAGCATTTACAATTCCACCCTTTATTCTAAAACCGTCACCTATGTTGTTGGTTACGGTGTTATCCATGAATGTTGCAGATGACATGAATACATGGAATGCAGGACAAGGGAAGTCTCCGCCGTACATATATTGTGAATTGCAGGTTCCTGAATTGTTAGAAATGACATTGTTTGCGAAATATAGGCGTGCTTTGGAAGGAGATGGAACGTTCCATCCTTGGTCCTTGTAATGGTACTCACCAATAAGAACTGGCTCCTTGGCAGTATCCATGATAGTATTATTTTCTGCAGATACATCAGACTCACCATACACCCAAAGCCCATTCCATCCACCGATTGGACCAATGATGTTGTTATTTGCAATAACCGTAGAAGACCTGATACCCATCCCTGAACTTTCTCCAGCCCCAGATATCGTATTGCGCTCAGCAACTACGATAGCACCGTCATATGCTGTAATTCCGGCACCATCTGAAGGTGTGATTGTGTTATCAGAGATTACGAAAGTGTAAGTCTGGCCATTTGTTACAAGGTGAGAGTTGGTATCGATAGCGTTACACTTGGTGGCAACAGTTGAATTGGTTAGGTAACCACTGCTGGAACGTAAGAATGCACCATAAGAGTTCTCAGAGATGGATATTGAATCCATTCTAACGAATGAATCCTGTAAGTAAATTGCAGAGCGGCCTCCTCCTTGGGTTCCACAATCTGTTTCCTCTCCTGTGAATGCAGAATTCAGAACTTGCATTACCACTAGGCCAGCACCTGCACCATATGCTTGTATTGCAGCACCATGGTAGCCTTGAGTATCGATTCCTACGGCAAATGTTCCACCGTCTAAGGTTGGAGATGCTCCATTAAATGCGAGTACGTTTGTTGTATTTACATCAGTAAATGTAGGGTTTGTGACACTGAGACTCGCTCCATCAAAAACCATGGCACCATACTTGATGCTACCTTGCCCATCGATGTCTACAGGTATACCGTATGCATTGTCCAATGTGACATGGTTCATGCGAGTAAGAGACTGATCGATTGTCGATGCCAGATAAATCCCTGAGCCACAAGACATGTCGGGATTGAAGACCCCTGTGACATAACAACGGCCAGTTTGGTTGGCGACTGGTTCAGCTGCTGAGCCCCAAATGAAGCGGATTGGAGAGCCAGTACTAGCCTGGGATGCACCACAAGACGAATCTCCAGCACAGATTGAACCCTGTATCTGGATGTTCTTATCTGCAGGTACATTGATTGTCGTGCCTGCATTGATTATGAGTTTAGCACCACCTGCCACCAAAAGGTCGCCATCAAGGTTCATGACACCAGTCCATGTTTCAGTACCAGTGATAGTTCCCGATGAGGTTTCATTTACTGCTGACACTACAGGTGCTGTTGACACCATAGCTACGAATAAAGACAGTATGAAAATACCGACTAGGCCGAAACTCTTGCTTTTTTGTGTATTTTTAGACATAGAAATACCTCTAACAAGCCTCCCACAGCCAAGTCCGCCTTAACACATTGGTATACAAAACACAGCAATAGTATCATATATGGGCTTTAATATCACATATTTTAGAGTTAAAAAATATAATAATATCAAATATAGACTGAAATATCACACTAATCGTAGTGTAGAAATGCCTTGCTGCGACCCGAATCTAGTTTTCAACAATCTACAGAACTACGTATTTCACTCAGCCAACCTTTGCCATCAATTGCGCCATAGCCCGAACGAGAATTATGTTGTTGACTTGAATCGAGTGGTTCTGCAGAGTTCATCAAAGCAGTCTTTACTTGTTCAATACAATCAAGATCCGGTTCATTCATCAGTTGCGGTTCTGCTTCGAGAATCAAAGCAAGTATGCCTGAAACAAATACTGTAGCATCACTAGTACCAGTTGAGGAGTAATAACCATCACCTGCTGCTGTAGAAATTATATCCACACCTGGGGCGGAAATTTCAGGTTTCAGATGTGGATTGGAACGATTGATTCCATCATTCTCTTCAGGAGAGCCAAGGGATGACCCGCTCCAAATATCACCTTCTCTGTCCAAAGCTCCAACTGAAATTACTTCACGTACATTTGAAGGACTAGCAACTCTGCCATCATCGTCGGGCCCTCCATCATTTCCTGCCGCAGATACAACATATACCCCATTTGCAAGAGCAAGCCCCACTGCGTTCGCAGTATCGCCTTGACGGACAGCGTCAGGGTCACTAATGCCGCCTAATGAAAGTGAAATGATATCTGCCTCAAACGTGCGCCAACACCATTCGATTGCATTTGCAACCAATGATTCATCGCCACTGTTCCCTCCTTCACCATCATCTCCCAAGGCCGCAGCCATTCCTAGAGTGACACCCGGAGCTACGCCATTGAGGTAGCCGTCCGAAACTAGTATTCCTGCCATCATCGTGCCATGCGAAAGGGTACCACGGTCAGTTGGCTGGTTTGAACCAGAGAAGAAGTCTTTGAACACTAAATCTACATTTTGCATATCGGGGTGTGCCAAATCGATTCCAGTATCAACCATGCAAACTCGAACCCCTTCACCTGTCAAGCCTGTATCCTGCAAATCTCTCGCACCTGAATCCTCGAATGCCCACTCAGAGTTTGGAGGCGGCAATTCTAGAACAAGAAGACTCGCAGCAGCCCAAATGACAAGACCGAGAATTATCAAAACACCAGCGGTCACGATTTTCTGGATATTGCGTCTAGGTTGAGAGACTACTCTCACAGGCTCAGGGGCCCAACCGATTACTTCGCCACGCCATCCCTCTTGGTGTCCGATAGTGGATGAGTCAACGGCTGACAAGATTCTCGAATCACCGGGTTCAGGAATGAAATCAACTCCTTTGAGTTCATCACCTTCCCACATAGTCTAACGCTATCGCCATCAACCCTTGAACGTATGTCTTATTCCAACTTCAAAACTAACCCCTTTAGAGGGTACGCATCGAAGCAGGTATGCGTATCAGAAGCGACCAGATGATCCCTTACGTGCTGTTTTGTAACCACCGAATAATACCAAGATAGTTAGTATTATGATAACTGGCATCAGGAAGCTAGATTCTTCGCCATCAGCAACATTGGAGAACTTGTAGGAGATATCCATGTCAGGTACCTCGTCACTAATAGGTGTACCAATAACTTCCACTGAAACCGTCAAGTAAGCAGTTCCAGGTGGCATATCCGAGTATGGGAATTCAGCCCATGCTTGACCTGCTACCTTCTCGCCATTCTCGTCAGTGGACGCTGCAGGTACAGTAATTGTGATCTGCTTTTGCGTGTATTCAGTTTCATCCTGGGCGGATTCTAGGTAAACAATCACATCATCAGCCGCTAGGAAACCTGTATTTTCAATTGGTATTCTGAAAATGCCATCTTCATTAGCCAAAGATTCTGCAGAGCGAGGCTCGATTGATTTTTTGATAATTGATAAAGTGGCGACTGAAATCTTTACGGTAGTTGATTGCTCTTGAGTTTCATAATCACCTTCACTATCTGCAGTGAAATCAACATCACATGTTATTTCTGTTGAATTCGCAGGTGCAAATATTGTGAAAGACTGGCTACGGTCATTATCAGCAGCCACAGTTAGATTGGATATTGCAGGAGTAACTTGCCATCCAGCATCGATACAAACATCTTCAAGAATAGATTGGACGGAAATCGTGTCATCACCATTTCCGTGGTTGAAGACAGTTAGAGTAACCAAAGTCTCTCCTCCATCAGCCACACCGTACTGTTCATCAGCTCCATCTAGTGAGATGTTGAATTGTTGAGGAACATTGACGCGAACACTTGCTTCACTGATTCCACCATCGGAAGCGAACCTCATGTTCACTGCATGGCCATCATCGTATGTTTGTGTCTGGTTCTGTAGTGGTAGGGTGATTCTTACATCGATTTCACGGTATAGCACTTGGTTCGAATCTGAATTATTGATTCCAATACCCATTCCTACATCCATGATGTTAGTCCAGTTCCCAGATTCCACATCGTTATACTCGATAGTCCACTCATCAGAATCCTGTGAAACACTAACGCCTGAAGAAGCAGTAAATTCATCTGCAATTTCTGTACCTTCATAGGTTAGTCCAAGTCTCAAAGTGATAACTTCATATCCATTATCATCGTTTGCAATCGCTGTTACTTCAGATAAATCATCATCGGTAATCACTGCAGTGTCTTCTGTTATCGAGATAACTTCGATAACTAGGTCAGAATTGATTCTGCGATTGAAATCCATTACACGGTCTTCTGCGGTGGCTTGCATTACGGTAACTGTGATTCCAGAGTTGTATTCCATTTCGAGCGCCATTTCATGCTGCACTGTATCGAACTCGCTGTCGAGTTCAACACAATTTACCAATTCACAAGCAGGTAATACCATGCTAAGTTCACCGTTCTCATCAAACTGCGTGATCCAAGCAATCTCTCCAAGAGTAATTTCAACATCCACTCCATCAGCAACATCGCCTGCATTATAGACAGTGTTGTTGATTGTAGTCCAAGTCGATGTGACAGACAATCTTCCACCTAGTTCCATAACTAGGTCAATTGATGCCCCTTCCTGAACTGATGCTTCGAGTAGTCCAATGACTATACCGCCACCGTTCTCATTTGAATCAGAACCTTCTGCGACAACAATCCAGTCCCCTGGCTGGATTTCTCCAGTCCATGATAAAGTGTCATTCGCATAACTTGTGTCTGTAATAGTGACTGTATCTCGAACGATACCCTTGGCAGGATAAAGTGTGATTGTTGCACCTTCCAGTCTTGTACTGACTCCTGTGATATCAGTCACAGTTCCAGAAACTGAAACTACGCCTGCGCTCATCTCGAAATCACGGCTCTCGTGAGTGTCATTTACCACATAGAAACTGTTGTTGCCATCTGTGTAATTTACTGTAGCGAAACCTTCCTTCATTGCAACGATTGAGTAATTATCTCTGATTGGAACGAATAGAGACCAAACTCCACCTTCATCAGTAGACAAAGTTTCATTTAGACCATTTTCACTTGAGATTGTGACATTAACACCTTCGATACCTTCATTGTTAGAAGGTTCATCATTTTCATCAAGGTCCCAATAGATCTTTCCTCCAACCTTAACCGACTTGTCGACTAGTACAACTCCTGCTTCCCAAGAGCTGTTGACCATTGCATCAGCAGAGTTGTAAACTCCTTCAGACAAAACCCACATCTCTAGGTTTTCAGTGAGGTTCATCTCTAATGTCCAGTTACCAGGCATCAATACTTCGCTGATCATTCCTTCATTATCAGAAGGTCCAAGGCTTACATTACCTAATCCATCAAGGCTAACTGCGGTTACACGAGTTGAAGTGACATTCACTCCAGTCAGTGATTCTTGCAGTTGAATTGTAACAACCATTGCAGTCTTGGTCTTCCATTCGATATCAGAAATTGAACTTTCAACTGTTATGAAATCACGGAAGATTTCAGTTTCATTGCTGTCTGCTTCATAATCTGCAACTTCTACATACCATTCGCCTTGAGGCACATAGTCTGCAAATGTTCCATTCTCATCGGTTGTTAGAGGGTGGAAGTCATCGCCAGCTTCATTGCGAAGCCAAACTGTTGAGTTATCCATAGGGAAACCACTCTCCATCAATACAGTTCCACTTACAAGGAATTCTGGTGAAAGCATAACTTCAATCGAATCCCCTGGTGGTGCTAGACCAATGTCAATATTTGGTAGAGCGGATGCAAATCGGCGATAGTCGCTTGCATTTTCATCACGTGGGTTATCTTCGGTCATCTCAATGATATAGTTACCAACAGAGAGTTCTACATTTAGTTCTCCTGTTTCGTTATCATACATGTCCTCAGTAACTTCCAAATCTAATCCGAAATCATTGATCGACTTAATTTGAATTTGAGGGGATATGGCCGTTCCATTTTCCCAGACTCCATCGAAATTACTGTCGAGGAATATGCGGAACGATAGTGAGACATTAGCAGGGTTAGCGATTAAATCAATTTGACCTGAAGTATTTTCAGTATCCAATTCAACTGCTGCAACATTCATGTCAGCATTGGAAACTGTGAGAGTCCAATTACCTTCACTCAAATGCATCAGGAAAGTTCCTTCATCATCTATTTCATCACGCCACTCTAATCCGTTTTCATCAGTTGCAACTACTTCTGCACCTTCAGAACCAGAGATTCCGTCCCCCCATGGTACGCCAGTACCATTGATAGGTGAATTTCTTACCCAAACTGTTCCTTGGACAATGTCTGTACTAACAAGGTAGAAATCTGTTTCCGTTACTTGAGATGCATTCTCAACTAACATTCCAGCACTCAATGTGTCTGTACCAAAGAAGCTGTCCACAGTAACATGGAATACAACGCCTTCAGGTAATCGTAGGGAATAACTACCATTTGAGTCAGATATTGTTTCTAGGACAATCATTCCAGAACGAGCTTCTACTCCAACATTGGATGCGCCCTCACGATCTTCAACTGGGATATCTGAAGGTGTATCGAATTGACCAGTGGTAATCAACAACTCATCAAAGGACCAGATTGTACCATTAAGCCAAACGCTCACTGCATAATCTAAATCCAATTCTAGATCATCAGTTGTAACTTCAACTTCATGCCATAGAACAAAGTTTTCATCGGTTTCATCAGATATAATCCACTGACCCATGTCAATTTCAACATAAACGACACCATTATCATCAGATTCTGCAGTTACTACATACTGGTTCAAATCAGTGCTTTCGACGTTTGTGAAAGTTACAGTGCGATTTGATAAATCAAATCCGGCTTCATCAGAGTTCAAATTAATCATAATATCACGCTTTGTTGGTACTGATGTTGCTAGAGTAACATTTTCAGAATCAATTCCAACGCTGAAGTTACTCTCTGTTTCATACCATCCGTCTTGGTCGATGTCGACTCTCCACTGGTAGTCACCATTGGCTAGAGGTCCATAACTGAAGGAACCATTTTCATCTGTAATGATCTCCGCGGCTGTTGTGGCTTCATCCAAACCAAAGTCAATCAACTCGATTGTTGTATTAGCCAAAGGAGTTGGGCTTCCGTCTGTAGTGTAATCTGCATAAAGGATATCTTCAAAGATGGAACCTGGCAGAGTCATTTCAACACCTGCTCTTGGTTCAATCGATACATCGACTGGTTCTGGAAGGAGGATTTCTCGACCATTTTCCATAACTGCAATCATATTGTAAGTACCCGGCATCAATCCAGTCTTGTAGAATGAACCTGGTGAAACCATTGGTCCAGAGAATGTACCCTCACCAATGAATAACCCAGTTCCGTTCGCTGTTCCAGTTCCTTCGTAAACTCCAGTTCCTTCAAACGTTTCTCCATCAAGATACTTGACTACAATTACCTGGCCATCTGCCGTCATTCTACCACTAGCATTGAGAATTCCTTCGAAGAGGTACGTATCAGCATCGCTAGTTAGACATGCTGTATGAGTATTGACGACTGTTTCATCACCAACTGTTTCATTCCAAGTAGGTAGAGTTGTGATAGTCTCGTTTTCTACTACTTCAGAGTCACATCCAGGCGCATCATAATCTAGCCATGTAGCAACAATTGAACCTGAACCATCGAATGAAGCGTTAGCAGTGTATGAGCGTCCATCTTCAACTGCACGAGTGTAGTTTCCTGTGAAACCTCGTACTAGTCCGGTCTTTCCTTGAGTATCAAAGGTACCATCGCCAGTAAATACTACTTCACCGGTGCCTTGAATGACTCTTGAATCGCCATCCTCAGTAGTGAATGAACCACTTGTGGTGGTAACTGAGTAGTTTTCAGCCATTCCCCAGATATTACGCAGAATGAACTCGACGCCATCTATGGCTTGTCCTTCAAAGGACTCATGTCCAGACCATGTGACTGTTCCAGAGATTCCACTTGCTGCGACAGTTATGTCGAAATTGCCATCGAAGTCGGAGAGCCTATCTGCCTCTTGTCCAGTAATGTTCTGAGTCATTTCACCCATCCAAGTCATATTGGATACCTTTCCAAGTAGTGCTGTGATTATATTTGTCTCACGATCTTCATTAGTTTCAACTGTCAAGTCGCCTAGTCCAGATGCATATTCTCCGGATTTGAAAACATCTCTTGCTCCGACATCGTTGTATTCCCCTGCAAATGCAGTAGCTCGGATTTTACCAGCAGGAACTGTGTAGGACCAGTCACCATTTTCATCAGCATCGGTGTAACCGATTGGAATCCAATAGGTGTCGTTGTCTAAGTCAACTTCGCCTTCACCAGAGAATGCATCTCTTTCTAGTAGAATTCTAACATCTGACATGCCAGTGAGTTGGTCATCAACAGATAGTGCCACGTTTCCTCCAACTTCAACACCAGGGTAGTACTTCAAAATCTTGACAAGGGTATTTGCTTGACCCAGAGTATCAAATTCATTATCGGCATTGTACCAGTTGGCGATTACAAAGTGGTTCATCATTGCTCCAGGCAGTGGAACTGCATTTGTCATCATCGAGTTTGGTGTACCCGATTGTCCAAAGTGTTGGCCAGGTTGTTCGGTTGTAGCGAAACCTAGAGATGATGCTCCATAGCCTACGTAAGATCTTGCAAGCATTGTATCAAAGAATGCAGGGGTATGGTCTATTCTGATGTCTACTAGATTCAGTGGTTCGAAGTTTGCAGCACCTGATTGTTGGTTAAGAACATCCTTGCGCATTTCTTCATCGAATTCTTCTCTAGTCATTTCATCGCTGAATTGTCCACGAGAAGTCATGTAAACTTCATTCATGAAAGTAGAGAAGTCCTGACCTGACAGAGAGGATACAGGCTGGAAAATACCAGTCGGGTTACCGCCGCTGTATTCGGAACTGTATAATCCACCACGAGGGTACAGTTTGCTGTCTATACCAAGGTATCTAATCTCATGGTCCCTAGTAATTAGGTCTCCAGGTCCACCATCGTGGTTCTGAACTGAGTATACTTTGTTGTTAGACAAGTCCGCATACAGAGAGTGTAGTGATTCACTATCTAGAGAAGAAGTTAGCAATTGAGTAACGAGAGCAATACCTGCGTTCTTCTTGTGCATGCCAGTACTTACTGAGTCAAACTCTTCTATCAAATCTGCAGTATACCAATAATCTCCAACAATATAGTGAGTCGTATTGTCTTCAGTTTCAGAGGCAGAACGGATATTGTTATTGAAAGTTGATTCTGCGAAAGATGCATCGTTGAATGCTTCTCCTTCACAGTATTCCGAGTTCAGTTCTTCACCAACACATGGGATTTGCACTCCATTTTCATAAACCTTGTACAACAATGGGGAGTCCGTATTGACTATTCCATCCTCAATCATATGGCCTTGTGCTAAAATTACGTCACCATTGACCTTTATCACCTTGAATACACGGTCAACAACATCATCAGATTCTAGGGAGGTTTGAATGTTTACAAATTCTGCCTTCTGGTCGCTTGTTAGGTGGGCACCTAGAGTGCTCAAGAATGAACCTGTGTGAGTCCTTGTTCCTTTGTTAGCATCCTGATATGCCAAGTCTCCTTCAGAGAGTCTCCAAATGAACATTGCAGCTAAGTCATCTTGGTTTCTAGACAGCAGCATATTTCCTGCTGCAGAAATTCCAGACTGGAAGTTATCGGAAACCGATGGGTGGTCGCCGGTTTCAAGGGCTTGGAATCCATAATCCCACCAAGATACGAAAGCCGGTCTTTCTGAATAGACTTGGTCTGTATCTTGTTGTGATAACCAATCATAGGCCATATTCCATCCTCGATCATTGAATCCAGAACCAAATGTGCTTAGGTACCAACGTGAGTTTTCATCATACTTTGTATCATCAAGTACAGAGAAACCAAAGTCATTCCAACGGAGGATATCAGGAACTATGTTGTAGATTGTTTCATCCATTTCGGTTTCATGGCGGTCACCATTAATCATTGCAGCATCTATTCCATATGTTGCATGCTGTCCGATTAGCATAATCAGAACCATACCGATTGCACTGAATTGCGGGTTCTTCCATAGAGCCTTGCGTGCATTTGAAATTCTTTCTCCAGGAGTTCGGATACCCATTCTTCTCCAAGCACGGGCCATGTTGCCAGCTCCGCTGGCTTTCCAAAGAGTTACGATTCCCCATGCACTCATTACAGTCATAGCAGGAGATGCATTGAACAGGAATCTTCCTGCAGACCATGCCATGTATGCAGCAACTATTACCCACATACCCAGAATAAGTTTGGTTTGGCTTTTCTTGACTATTCCATCCCATAGGGCAAGTATTCCCATTACAATCGCTAGTACGAACACGATAGGTCCGAATGAAGCAAACAGTTGTCCACGCTTTGGAGCGCCTGCTTCAGCAATTGTTGCGAAGATTTTGTTCTTTGTGAAATACCCAGAACCAGTAGTTAGAACATTCCATGCGTTTGACATATCTAACATCTGTAGAACGTATAGTACAACTCCGAAAATAGCGCCGCCAGCAAGCAAAGAACCTAGAACCATTAGCCAAGGTTTGTCACGGAAACCAGTTGTAATCCATGCAATTGCTAGCGTAAATGCTCCGATAAACAACAGTGGTATCAGACCGGTTGAGTTCAGAACTAAGTCTAGTTGAGGGTGAGCGTAGAAAGGTAGAATCATCATGAAGATAGTTCCAAGCATCAGCACATTCAATGTTGAAAGAATAGTACTATCCTTTCTCCTAAACATATTCATTGCAACTTGCAGAACATACGCGAGGAAGATGATAGCAGGGCCGTAAACGAACCCTTTCCAACCAAGAGCAACTATACTGAAACAAACTCCAGCAGCGATTGCATTTGCAGATGCTCTCCTTCGAGATTTGAAAACCTCAGACATGGCTTTGATAATACCAGATGGAGAAGCAGTAGTGGTTCTTGATAGCCTTTCATCTCCTCCTGCCTTTACTGCTCTGAGATAGAACATGAATGCTGCTGTTAAGAACAATAGTACGAATGAATCGTGGTCTGCCATTCCCCAAGTCGATTTTTGGACGTGAGTTGGCATGAAAGCGATAAGCCAAGCAGAGATTACTCCTGCGCCTTTTCCAAAGTTATCCTTTGCAATACTAGCCATTGGGAAGATGGTTAGGGCACCATAGACCGCAGGTAGTGCTAGCATAGCATACCATACAGCGTCTGCTGATTCAATACCAAGGCTACTTAGCAACATTGCGACAAAGGCCATCGACCAAGAAAACAATGGAGGTCGAGGATTTATTCCTCCGACCGGGTAGTTTCTATCAGCATCCCAAATCAGGTGGGCGTTTTCAGCGATAATGTACTCAACGATTCTCTTCATGTACCAAGGGTCTGAACCACCGGTCAAATCCCAAGAGTCTAGACCTGATGAGTTCATTGAAGGTACGAAATACCATTGAACACGAATGGCTAATCCAACTAGGAAGGCAGTGAATACCATGATTCCAGTCCAGTGGTTGGACCAAAATACACGTGCCTGACTAGGCTCGTGGGCTTCACGGTTCATCCATCCGCCATAATCCTCATGAGTTGCAAACCAATAGATTACTACACCTATGAAGAAGGTTATTCCAAACCAAATCCACACAGCCCAAGTTCCTTCAAGGCTTTCACTGGACCAATGTCCAGATTCGTATAGTGAAGATACGATGTAAAGTATCCACATCGAACCAATGAAGAGCGCACGAGTAAACCATCTTTCTGCACACATCCATGCACAGGTTAATGCAACCAAGCCAGTTAATGCAGCAGGCCAGAACCCGATGTAACCGTGGTATCCATCAACGGACCAGATAGTTAGTATGTCCAGATCACCCAATGTGTTGAAGTACGCTAATATTGCGATATGTGATGCTGCCCAAACCGCTAATGCGACTTGAAGAGGAAGTGTTGATCTGTTCCAAAGACCTTCGCTAGGTTTAATGTAACCAAACCATCCTTTGTCTGTTGCAGGGGTTAGCATGCCACGTAAAAGAACTGCAGCAAGCAATCCGAGAATTACAAATATTGCAACCGTGTTAAAGAAGACAAATCCAATGCCCTCTTGCCAAGCAGCAGTACGAATGTATTCTTGTCCATCGAGTGTGAACAACTTGGTTTGAGTATCTGCGAAGTTAGCTGCAGCAACCATTGCGGTCCACAAACCTATTGCGCTGAATATCAGTACAGTGTTCCATTCGTGACGTCCCTTTGAATCAAGAAGGTAGCCACCGAACATTACGACGAAGAAAGCCAAACCGACTAGGTTTGACGTATACATTGAAACTCCTTCGGAAAGAACGAGAGTAACGATTAGGGTAACGAGGGAAAGTGTTGCCGCTGATACGTTAATGAGTTCATTCTCTTTCATGACACGCGGTGCCATTCCAAGTATTGCAGCAACAGTGATTGCAGCAAATGGTTTCATTTCTTCCATCTCAAGAACCAGGCCAAAGTCTAGTCCATAGTTAGCAAGAAGAGCCATCAAAATTGCAAGGGGGGCAATGAGCCACCCTAGCATAGCGTTTGGCGCTTCGTTTCCATTGTCGTTTTCGCTCGACATTTTCATTCCCTCTAGGTATCAAAGTGCAGCCGTAAGGCTGTAGCGTTGCGGGCACCAAAGGCCTCCTTTTATGCGTTCCCTTGTGAGGAAAGTACGCAATTGTAGAGAAGTACGGCGAAAACGAGGTACTGCGAGGGCGCAGTAGAAATAATGGTCAAAGTGCCCTGTGTCCAATATCTCTGCGGAAGTGTGAGCCAGCCAATTCAATATTTTCGACTAAGGCGTAAGCCTTGTCAGCAGCATCGCCCAAAGTATCGGCGATTGCTGTACAGGAAAGAACACGCCCGCCGTTAGAAACAAGTTGTCCATTTTCGACTTTGGTTCCAGCATGATTTACCCATGATTCAAGCGTGGATTTTGGAACGCAATCAATCCGCCTCCCCTTATCAACAGAGCCGGGATAGTTCTCCGCAGCTAATACGACAGTAAGTGCACATTTGTCATGGAACTCTACGTTTTGTGAGGATAATTTGTCGGTTGCTGCAGCCTTCAACAATTCACCAAGGTCCGAGGCGATTAGTGGTATAGTAATCTGACACTCAGGGTCTCCGAACCTGACATTGAATTCGACAACATATGGGTCATTATTTTCATCTATCATCAAACCGACATAAAGTACACCACGGTAAGGAACTCTGCGAGAGGATAGCGCTTTATGCATGGGCTCAACGATTCGCTCGATTGTTTTTTTACGAACTTCTTCAGTGTATACTGGAGCGGGAGCGTATGCACCCATGCCACCAGTGTTTCTTCCTTTATCGCCTTCAAACTCTCGCTTGTGGTCCTGGCTAGCAGGTAGGCAAACAAATCCGCTGCCATCCATCAAAACAAGCATACTAGCCTCCTCTCCGGGCAAAAAATCCTCTAATAGAACCTGCCCGTCAGATAGAATCGAATCCTGAATAAATTGCCTTGCTTCTGATCTGTCATCAGTAACGACAACTCCCTTCCCACCAGCGAGTACATCCCGCTTGACAACCCAAGGCCGACCTGCAAAACTATCCAAAGCCGAATCGACATCACTGTCTTTTCCAAGCACATGAAAATCGGCGGTTGGCACGTTGTTTTGTGCCATCACTTGTTTGGCATGTAGTTTACTTCCTTCTAGTCTAGCAAGAGCAGCAACTGGTCCGAAACATGGGATATCCATGTTGCCTAGTTGGTCTGCAAGGCCTCCGCAAAGGGGAGCTTCTGGACCGGCTACTACGAAATCGACATCCAGTTGAAATGCTAGATGTATCAAATCTGCAACTTCACTAAATGCATGATTGGTAGCGATTTCTGCTGTTCCAGCATTACCTGGCGCACAATGTATGTCACCGATAGATTCACTTCGTGCAAGGCCGAGACAAAGCGCATGTTCACGTCCTCCGCCTCCCACGACTAATACCGACATTCCTGCCATGTTCGCTCCATTTAAGAGCGGCTCATAAGCCCATCGCGTTGGAAAAACCGCCATTGGGTTCAAAGACTGGATGGTACACCCTTAATTTAATGTCAGATTTTAACCACTTTGAGATGATGTTGTTCACACTTTGGATTTACCTTCCGGGATTTTTAGTTAACACATTTGCAATGATGTGGGGGAAGTGGCTTCCAAAGACAGGCTATGGGCCTTGGCCTATCGATGGAGGACGAGTTCACAAAGATGGAAATCGCATACTCGGTGACGGGAAAACTTGGAACGGTCTAATCGGTGGTTCACTAACTAGTGGATTGTTGTGCTGGGTAATGACAATGATACCTGAAAATTGGATATTTATATCTCCTGTTGAAGCAGCCACTGGTTGGGCTGCTAGCGCCTTTTTAGTCGGTACTTTCCTTGGTTTCACTAGTTTAGTAGGTGATTCAACCGGCTCTTTCTTCAAGCGACGCCGAGGCATGAAAAGAGAAGGAGATGTCTCTAGTAAAGCGCCACTCTTAGACACCCTACCATTCGCAATATCTGTATTTGTATTCGGACAAATATTCCTAACAAACTCTGATCACGGCGGTAGAGATTTACTATTACCAATGCTATTACTTGTACTGATTACACCTATACTTCACCGTTCTTTCAACTTGATTGGCTACAAGATTGGATGGAAAGATGTGCCCTATTGATGAATGAAAACGGGGTTCAATTCATTTGCTTAGTCTGTCGTCCCCAATACATGCGAAGAGCATTTTTGCTGACGGTAATAATTTTGTTAAGCCAACCCATGGTGTCTGCCACAGATATTTCAGAAGATGTTGAAGAGGATTCTAATGATACCCTTTCAGGTGAATATTTGGTTACTAATGGTGCCACTTGGACAATATCGGGTGATTATGAAATTGCAGAAGATACAACGATTGTTGTTGAGGAAGGATCTACGATGGTTGTTTCTGGTTCCATGAATGCTGAAACATCACCACAACTCAATCTAGCAGGTACTGCGAATGTGCTTGTTCCAGTTGGCAACTTGGGTGAATCGGGGACATTAAGGATTATTTTTGCCCAAGAGGTTCTTTACGGAATAACCATTGAAATCAATAATGAATCGACAGAGAATTGGACGGGAAGCCAATATGATTGGATTGGGGGTATGGATTTAGACAACCTCACTGTAAATATCACAACACATCCATTCCAAATCTCTGCAATAAGTAACATCACACTTTCACCACAAGGTGCAACTCCTGTTTTGAGAGATGCTGAGCAATTGTCGGGAGAAGGCACATCGCTTGTAATTCCAGATAGAGCAAACGCTTGGAGTATAGATGTTCAAGGAACATTAGTAGTAACCGGCTCAATATTTGGTGCAGCTATATCTTGTTCAGGAACCTGTACTCTAAATGGTGCCCAAATGTCAAGTACAGGCCCAATTGAGGTATCCGGTTCTATTACAGTTACAGACTCCACACTTTCTGGAGGAATAAGTGATGAAGACATCATTATTTGGGATGATGCAAGTGTAGAATGGACAAACTCAACCGGCACAGGAGGAGTCACCGACAATTGGGTGAATATTCTAACCACGCGAACTGTTGGCGTTCAAAATGGCTATGTCGTATTCTATGGATACAATCTCGGTTACGATTCGGTAGGCACATCTCCGTTGGGCGATAACAATACCTTTGACCTTGCAAACCAAGGAGACAATGTAATTGAAATTACAGACAATGAAAGAAAGAGAATGGTAAGGTGGCAAGATGGGAATGGTGACTTACATGTTGAAAGTGCTAGTGGTAAAGTAGTACTAGCAACTCCATGGGGCACTTATGAGAAAGATATTCCAAATCTACCCCATGTCAACCACTTTGACATAATTCTAGACACTCCATCGTTGTCTTTTGATAGCCTGGTTGCTAGTGATGATGAGAATAACGTCAATTCAAGATTGGGCGTAATGGCAACAATTACCAATACCGGAATTGTCGATGCTACATTCATACTTGAATGCACATCTAATGGCACTGATGCGAATGTAGGCACTACTGTGTCTTATACCGCATTGGCTGATTCCACTATCGAAATACCAATGAATTGGGATTCTGCTTACGAAGGAGATCTAATACTTGAATGCGAAATATTCACTCCGTACCATTTCGAAGGTCTTGAAGTTGTAACCACAAGCACTGCATCTACCGAACCGGTTAGTTGGAGTGAAGTTGAAGACAACTCTAGTAATCTGTTCCTGCCAATCACGATTGGAGTCGTAGTTGCTGTAATTCTTTATGTTGTTATGATGCGAATGAAACTAAACAAGGACTTGATGAAAGAACATCTTACTTCGGCAGTTTTCGATGAAGAAGAAGGCGATGAAGATACTGGGACCATTGAGTGACCAATATTGGTGCTCAACTGCGTACTACACGTCGGACGCGGAGGTTCATCACTTGCCCATTAACCACTTTTTGAATTCGTGCCTGCCCGTCTAAGCGCCTAGTACTAGACCTGCGTCTGGAGACACGCCTTCGAGGGGATTTTGTGCTTGTATCTGCATCTCCGAACGATGCGTTTACCGAAACAGAGTTCTCGTCTTCGTAGTTTAGTGACCAGTTGACCATACCCTTTTCATCGGGGTAGCAGATATAAACGGTTGTTTAGCGATACAACACAAAATATGCACTTGTACATCAGCAAGCTTCAGCACTCTGGTGTTCATCAACATCTTTGGCTTCGTTTGAATCCCAAAAGAATTCTATCTGCGAACTTGAATCAACGTATGTATCCCCAAGTACGTTTACAATCTCAACTTCAAATGTATAACAAGCATCGCCTGTGTAAAAGTC
>TARA_B110000444_G_scaffold11420_1_pt1 | contig 61806 bp, 44 predicted proteins | sample TARA_B110000444 | Tara Oceans TARA_B110000444 (sample SAMEA4398370) | marine metagenome | biome: Polar Biome; feature: [SRF] surface water layer (ENVO:00010504); material: water (ENVO:00002006), including particulate matter (ENVO:01000060) such as... | depth 5 m | reverse complement strand
TCTAATCTTCTGCAACACGAATAATTCGAGTTGTACGATAGCCTTGCAACATTTTCAAATATTTTTTCGCACGAATTTCAAGGTCCAATTCTTCATCGCCTGTATCGATTCTAACTTCATTCAAACCGAGTAACTTAGCGGGAGTTGCAATTCCCAAAAGATTCTCAATTCCAATCTCACGCAAGACATCTGGAGACAATTGTAGATTGCCTCTTCCTATCAAGAAACCTTGACCTCCCATCGGAGAAAGAAGCAGAAGTTTTTCTCCTTCGTGTTTGCTTAGATGTCCAAGAAGATCCTGTTCATTTAGGTCCTTATGCATCACCCCATTGTGCTGAATATCTATCCCCAATAAAGTAGACTCGTACCCTAATTCATGACACATTTGACGAAGGGTCCCCCCACTTCCCCAGACTACCATCAGGTCTGTATTGTCTTCTACAAGATTGCCAATGTGTAATGCCATGGCTTCGAGAGTTTCACTTTCTGATTCTCGTTGGACTTGTTCTTTGGAGCCTTGCATCCAGCGGGGGCTTGCAGGTGTGAATACTTCACCATACATTCTAACTTTCCATTCCCCTTTTTGGTAGAGATCCTCATCCAAGTCCATAACCTCAGTCCTTGCCAACATCAAGTCACCTGTCACGTATGACCATACTACTTCAGCAGCAGAATTTGGCGTTGTAGCAAAGCAGCCACTATGCATTTTCACGCCTCCTGGAACTCCAACTATTGGTGTATCTCTATTCCCTAATGCCTCGACAATGTCACGAGTAGTGCCGTCACCTCCGGCATAAAGGAACAGATCAGGTTGGTGAGATTTGATGAAATCAGCGGTAGAATTAGCATCGGTGACCATAGGTGTTTGACCTGTTGAAGTATATTCACCAGTAATCCAATCTCCCCCCATCCTTCCATCCCATGCTAAAACTTCGATAGATTCTCTTGCGGATTTAATTGAATTGATAATTTCATTTAATTTATCCAAACATTGTTTCATCCTTGGCCCAGCTCTATCTTCTGCACCGGCCGCTCGTGCCTCTGCAGCCCTTCCGTCGCTTCCTTTGAAACCCAATCGGCCTCCGAGACCTGCATCGGGGTTGACTATAACCGCTAGGCGCATATTTCACTCCAAGGGTTCACGATACATCAAACCGATTATGTATATGCGGTTACAACGAATGTGCATGGAGAGACGTGCGGACGAATTTAGTTTCGAAGGTGCTTGGGATAAGCAATTCAAAGAAGAGAAGGAAAAGCCGGTCTCAAAAGAACAGCCTGAAGTCAAAAAACATGAAGGTCCAGAGTTTCGCGGGCAAAGAGATGTTGTTGAAAAGAGGACCGAATTCAAGATGAGTTCGAATAAAAAAACAACTCCCCCGAATGTTACTGAAGCGTTAGGTACAAACTCACCACAACCCGAAGAAAATGGCACCACCGAATCGTAATCTGGTTCAATACGATTGTTGAACAGGCGGGGTTTACAGGTTTATTTCAAGCGCCAAGGTGAAGAGTAGAAGCGCCCCCGTAGGGGGCGGAGGCACACTCATGACGATGATTTCTGTTACCCTGCCAGATGGTTCAACCAATGAATACGCCACTGGAATTACGGCAGGCGAAATTGTAATTGACATCGAAGGAAGAAAGCATGATTGTGTTGCAGCAATGGTAAATGGTGAGCAGAAAGATTTCTCCGCAATCCTCGAATCTGATTGTTCTGTCACAGGTATTTCCGGTTTTGATGACGATGGAATCTACATACTCCGCCACAGCGCAGCACACCTTTTAGCACAGGCCATTACATCATTGTATCCTGATGCTAAACCAACTATTGGTCCCCCTGTAGACCGTGGTTTTTACTATGATTTTGCAGATCTAAATGATTTTGGAGAAGCAGACCTAAAAGCGGTTCAGAAAAAAATGCATGAACTTGCACGAAAGAATTTAACTGTGGAAAGAATAGAATGCAGTGATACTGAATTAGAAGATTTATTTGCATCTAACCCATATAAATTAGAAATAATAAAAGATAAATTGGAAGAGGGCGCTGGAACTTCGATATATCAACAAGGTGATTGGTACGACCTCTGCCTTGGACCCCACGTACATTCGACTGCTAAACTAATGCATGTTCGCCTAACATCTGTCTCTTCCGCTTTCTGGCGGGGCGACCAGAGTAATGAACAGTTGACTCGGATTTATGGAATCGTAGAGCCGACAAAGGAATCTCTAAAGTCGACAATGTCTGCAATGGAGGAAGCAAAGAAAAGAGACCATAGAAAATTAGGCAAGGATTTGCAGTTGTTCCATGTTGACGAAGACGTTGGACAGGGACTTATTCTATGGACACCCCGAGGTGCAATTGTTAGAACATGTTTACAGAATTTCATTTCAGAGCATCTTACAAGGCAAGGATACCATCAAGTCTACACTCCTCATATTGGGAAATTAGACCTATATCGCAAAAGTGGTCATTTCCCCTACTACCAAGACTCTCAGTATCCTCCACTAGTTGAAAAGGATATGATGGCAAAATTGGCAAATGAGGGTTGCACTTGTGGAGAATTATCGAATATGATGATTGCAGGTGACATCGAAGGATATATGCTGAAACCTATGAATTGCCCGCACCATATCAAAATCTATTCCTCACAAGCCCGCTCCTATCGTGACTTACCACTAAGGTTAGCCGAATTTGGAACTGTATATCGCTGGGAACAATCGGGTGAGATATCTGGCATGACCAGAGTCCGTGGTTTCACACAAGATGATGCACATCTATTCGTTACAGAAGACCAAATTGCGAAGGAAGTGCTAGGTTGTATCGAATTGGTTCAAGTTATTTTTGAAGCTCTCGGAATGGACGATTATCGAGTCAGAGTTGGACTACGCGATGCAGATTCCAGCAAATATGTTGGAGCGAGTGAAAAATGGGACCTTGCGGAAGAAGCATGTCGTGCTGCGGCGGATAGTTTAGGCGTTAATTGGTCTGAAGAAGAAGGTGAAGCAGCATTCTATGGCCCGAAAATAGATTTCGTCGTCAAGGATGTCATAGGCCGTGAATGGCAACTAGGAACTGTTCAAGTGGATTACAATCTTCCTGAGAGATTTGAATTAGAGTACAAAGGAAGCGATGGAGAAATGCATCGACCAGTAATGATACATCGTGCGCCATTTGGGTCGATGGAAAGATTCTGTGGAGTTTTAATCGAACACTTTGCTGGAAAGTTCCCTACCTGGTTAGCCCCAACTCAAATCCATATTCTAACCATCTCTGAAAAGCAGGTTGATTTCGGCAGAACGATTCATGAAAAATTGAAGGATGCAGGAATCAGATCTGAATTGGATGATGGTGATGATACGATTGGAAAGAAAATCCGGATGCGTAGAAAGTTCCAACCAGCATATATGCTAATCATTGGTGATGATGAAGTTAGTAACAATACAGTCTCGATACGCGCAAGAAATGGAGACCAGAGAGCAGGAGTTCAATTCCCTGAGTTCCTATCAGAGTTATTGAATGAAATCGATACGAAAGTAGCGGTTCCATCCCTTGTTCCTCCACAAAATGAATGAGGCTAATCCATGGGTATAGAACTGGTTAGTGATTTTGACATAATGGCATTTTTTGCTATCGGATTGTCTGTAAGTCTCGCTTATCTATTCCAAGAATATCTTATTCCCAGAGGACTTTCAGGATTACAAGTAGCATTCCCTACCGGACCAAAAAGATACGAAGTCCATACTGTAACTGCAGATAAGGAAGAAGCAAAGAAATTGTTGAAAGCTCCGGGTATGCGAAATGGACTTACCGTCTATGTGATGGCACTAACTGGAGCAATATTGCTTGCAGTAGAATGGTTATTCTATCAATTAGGTTTGTCTGAGGGATTACATATGTTCTCAATATCTGCTGCATTAGTATTGATTGTATTCCCTGCTATGATATCCACTGGTGTATCGATGAGTACACAATTGATTACTAAAACTGGTGGTAATCGAGCCACATTACAAGGTGCTAGCACCTTTAGAAGTGGAACTGGAGTCAACATTACGATTCTATGGTTTACCGCACTACTGATGCTTTGGTATATTATGGGACTAGCGGGAATAGGTTTGGACAGGAGATTAGCATTAACCGGACTGTTAGCGTTCGCTCCCGGCTTCATTGCTTATGGTCGCGTTATGGGTTCATCTTGGACTGCATTAGTAGAATCGAGTAGACAATTGTCTAAAGGAAAACCTTCAGCATTCTATCCTTACAAACCAAGAGCAAGAAAACAAGTTATCGCTACTCTAGTTTGGCTGAATTCCGCAGCAATGCCATTCATTGCATTCAACACTCTAGTGTCTCTAATTCTTCTAGCCATTGACCCTTCCATGTTTGAACATACCCAGCGTGTGCTTGAACTCCCAGAATACCGCCCTCAGTCGACAATCATGGAAGAAGGTGGAGTACTAGGGTTCTATGCAATCGAGTTATTTTCGCATATATCTGAATCAGGAATCAGAGTACCATTGGTTACAATGGTTCTTCTATTCCTTCTATTGAACGTAGCAGTGATTGGCTTTTTATTCGTATATGAAGTTGCAAGAATATTGTTTTTAGATATCGCTGATGTCTCTGGTAAAGGTGGAATCAGACTTGCAGATTCTAGATTGCTACGTAGTGAAAGAACACAGCAAGCCAATGTTCTTAATTTCTGTTTTACGGGATTTGCAGGCCAATCAATGCTGCTATTGGCTCTGGCGATGTTGACATTCTGGGACTCTCAATATCTCCCACAAGGTGCTGAGTGTGGCACATGGGAGAATTCGATTTGTCAAATTGTTAGTAAAAATGCCCTTGAAGAATTGACTTGGATGTTGGCAGCAGGAGGTCAAGTTGTATTCCTTGGGATTTGGGTAATGTCAAGAAGAACTGGTCAAAGGCTGGATGATATCACCTTCGATGCAACCGCTAACCAAAAGCGAATACAATTGGAAGCTATTGAAGAAATGATTTACCGCAAAGGTGAGGCTTTTACCGATTTGATTGCTGCAGATGAATGGTCAAAAGCGATTGCTAAAATGGAAATACTTTACGAAGACCATGGCGAGGAGAGCATCGAAGGTTTGTCTCTAGTCCGAAGAACAGAAGCGAGTATGGAATTACTGATGGGGTTGGGTCGTTGGGACCAAACTGAGCAAGTTGCGCTTTCATTCCTTGCATTAAGAGCAGGGCGTACCGCTGAGATCGCTCGACTGATTCTAGCAGCATCCTCTCTAGCACAAAGAGATATTTCTGAAGCGGCACCAAGGCTCAATTTACTCGCAGATGAGGACATTGAAGCCGCCCGAATGCGATGGATTGCCGCAATATTCGAGCCTTCAAAGAAAATACCAAACGAGATACGCCTAATGCTTCGCTTAGACCCTGTTACCAAACGAAATATCGATTTAATTCGTAGATACTCCGAGGGCGTTCCTGCTAGTAACTTGTCGTGGAAAATGAACCCTGCTGGTAAGTTACAAGTTTTGGGGGATATCGCAAGATACAGGCTGTGGTCACAATCAGATATCGCACTCGACAAACTTGAAACCTGGGCGGAAGATAATGATCTAGACATGATTTCTTGGCCTCATGGACAAACCGCACGAGCGTTACTGTATCTTGACCGAGGCATGGTTGCTAGTGCAGTAAATATCGTAAAGAAAACTATGAAATTACACCCTAGGCATCCGCATCTGAGGAGATTAGCGATTCACCTGGCTTTCCAAGGTGAAATGGATATGCCTATACCGGAAGTTACTGGATTAATATGGGCAGATACAATGGATGGAGATTGGGAGATTAATTGGTCCACATCTCACAATGTTGTTGCAGCACCTAGCATCACTACAAATGGAATGAAGAAGCATTCTTGGAATGCCAATTCTTGGGTTGTTCGTAAGGATTTGGCTAAGGTTAGCCATGGGAGAAATGATTGGAAGAAGTTTGAGTGGGCTAATTCTCCGCTCGCAAATCATCTGATAATGACTGGTCTAGTTGCGACTGTTGGTGGTGTACCAATCGACTTAGGATTCCCTGGATGGATAAACCTCAAGGCATGTGAAAAGGCCAAGTTACTGGAATTATAATCACAGAAGGTTGTCCACTAGGCCTTCGATATCTTGTGTCTTACCACAATACCTGCACCTCAATTCTAGAGGGTCGCGCTTCGTAACTACCAGTCGATGAGGTAGTGGTTCTCGATGATTAGTTGTAATACAATTAGAGAATGTGCAACGTGCAACATTTTTCACCTCTTGAGTTAGATTAATCTCTAATTTTTCTGCTACAGTGTAGGCTCGAATAATAGCCACCGATGCATCTGGTGCGACTAACGCTAGTCTGTCGAGTTCATTCTGAGTCAATTCTCTATCCTCGACTTTGATGATGTCTTTACCACCCATCTTCTTTGATGGTACATTCATTACAAGAGATACAGGATTGGACATGTTGCCTCCGATTCCTAACATCTTGAGCACTGAAAGAGCCTTTCCAGCGGGTACATGATCAATAACAGTACCATTCTTAATCGCAGTTACTCGACGCATGTTTGCTTCTTGACTCATAGAACCCCTCCTGCTGAATTGATATCTTCAGGTACCGTCACTCCAAGTAACCAGCACATCAAAGACATTCTAGCTACTACACCATTGAACGCTTGTTCGAAATAGGCTGCATGCCTTGTAGCATCAACCGAAGGATGGATTTCATCAACACGGGGCAAAGGATGCATAATTATCATCTCAGGTTTTGCTCCGTCTAAGTCCCTGGCATGTAATTTGTAAGCACCAGCAACCTTAGTATATTCATCATCATCAGGGAATCTCTCTTTCTGAATTCGAGTCATATAAATCACGTCAGCAGTGTCAATTTGATTAAGCAATTCAGTTGTTTCTACAACATCTCCACCGTGTGCTCGAAGGTCATTAACAATCTCTTCTGGCATTCTAAGACTATCCGGAGATGCAAAGGTAACGTTGCAACCAAACCTGACTAAAGCATGTGAAAGGGAGTGGACGGTTCTGCCATATCGCAAATCTCCAGCTAGGACCACGTTTAATCCTTCAAGAGTTCCGTGAGACTTTCTAATTGTGAAAAGATCAAGCATTGTTTGAGTCGGGTGGTGGCCAGCACCATCTCCGCCATTCATAATCGGAACTCTAGCACTATCTGAGGCGTATTGTGCCGCGCCTTGACGAGGGTGTCTCATAGCAATAATATCGGTATATCCATCGACCATTTGAATGGTGTCGAATAGAGTTTCTCCCTTTACTACAGAGGAGGTTTTTACGTCTCCAAGATTGACAACATCCCCACCTAAACGCTTCATTGCAGTCTCGAATGACATTCTAGTCCTAGTAGAAGGCTCAAAGAATAAGTTACCAAGAATCCGCCCTTGTAGCAGCGGCAAATATATCTCTCCGCGAGCGACAGGAAGTAGCCGCTCTGCATCGTCTAGAATAGAAATGATTTCCTCATTTGTTAGGTCGTCCATGGTGATGATTCCGGGCATATTGCTCCCCCTTCCCTGCGAGTTGGGCCAATGCCGACCATGAACATATGGGCGCGAGAGGCCGTTTGCTTGATGAGGTATGGATGTCCCCTAGGGAGACATGCGAAGGGTGCTAGTACTAGTTTTGCTCCTACTAATTCCTTCGACTTTGGCTGAAGAGGACAATGGTTGGGCTATCGAAGTCGAGGACCCTTTTGGCAATCCTATCAACGATTGTGACATCACTTTAAGCGAGCCTTGGACTGGAAGGATATTGGATGAGCCAGTTGGAGCAATGTATCAACCGAGAGCCATTTGTGAAGGATACGTAGTAATGTGGCATCCGCCAGTTCCCACTTCCCAAACCACGGTTGTTCTGGAAGCATATCCTATCATAGAGGGCCTCTTCACCGTAGAAGGAGCCCACACGATTCAGGTATTGGGTAGTACTTGGGCCTCACCGGTTAGTGACGGCTTAATCGATGCCCCCAATGGAGTTCCAGTCTTGGTGATTGGAAATGGGGGTAGCGAAATGAGGTATGGCCAGAGCCAAATCACGATTCCAAACGGCACCACTACCTACAATCTAAGCGGTAATTTTTCAGATGATGTTTCTGTTATCGCATCGCATACAGGCTCTGGAGAAATCGTGAATTGGGTAGATGGGAATTTGACGGTTGGGGAATTTGGAGGAGGATGGTCTGCCAGAGTTATACTCAATGGACTGCCTATAGGTAATTCCTCTTGGCCTCCAACTACAGATTGGATTGGAGAACAGCTAAACAGTTCGATGATTACTGGTAATGCCAATCTCGAATTTACATCTAATTTAACTCCAAATGAAGACATTACTGGGCTGTGGACTGCTAGTCACTTGTTCAGTGATGGATTTGGATTACCGTTTATCCCTGGAGTGCAGGCTGGCATTGATAGTCAAGTCAATCGATTCCTCAATGGAGATGTAAATGAATTAGAAAACCTTCTTGAAACTATGATTTACATTACTGGAAGCGAAGCTTTGTGTTGTATTATTGATGACAATGCAGTAACGTTCTCAGATTTTAGTATCGATGCTGAGATAGACCTATCAACAGGAACTTGGGGTTGGGATGAAACTGGGACAATCACAGCATCTCGTTCAAATATTAACTTGCTCAGATTGGAAATACCTTTCCAGAATGACCTGAGGCAAACTACGCCGCTCACTATTACCACAGATGGGGATTGGCAATATCTTTCAAGTCCACTAGAAGAGTGGATAGATGGTTCAAGTTCTAACTTCACTCTTCTACGAGATGAATCTTCAGTTTCAGGATACTATACCATCACATTGGGCCAAAATAATGCACCAGAAGTGTCTATGGCAGAAGGTTATGCATTGCCTTGGGAAAACACATCTTACGACTTTGATGCTGTAATCCAAGACGAGCCACTATCGATACATGATTGCACATGGAATATATCAGGGCTGGTAGATAACCATGGAGTCAACCTTTCTTCCTATGAGATGAATTCCAATATTTCTGTGATGGTTACGTGTACTGATGAGGGAGGTCTTTCAGACTCTTGGAATGGGACATTTGTCCTTGATGCAGGCACTCCTTGGATAAATGCAAGTACAGATGTTCAAGTAATTGAGCCGGGAGCTTTTGATTGGGATTTGATGGTTGGCGATGACCATGATGAGAATTTACGCGTTTACTGGACTAGTAATAAATCAGAAGACTGGTGGTATACTGGCGACTTTTTGCATACTTCATTCGTAGTCGACTCTAATCTTAATTCAATCAATGACAATATTACTGAAAGGCACAAAGCAAGAAACCCCATAGAATACTGGTTAAATGCAGAAGTTACCGATGATGTAGGACATAGTACTTCTGGGAATTGGACAATCCGTTTAAGCGATAATTCTGGACCTGTGATATTAGGATCTTTAGAACTTCAAAAGGAAGGAGGGGAATGGGAAACATCGGGCGCAATGTTTAGTCCAGGAGACAACATAAGACTCAACTTGACCGAAAGTTTTGATGACCATTCTTCAATTGACAAAATCAATTTCTCAATTGAATATCAAGGAATAGTAAATTCCGGACTGTCATGGTTAGATGTTCAATTTTGGGAACTTCCAGAACTGGGGACTGGCTATCATCAAATCAAGATAAATGGGTACGATGAAAGTGGCAATATAGGAGGTAGTATGGTAAGTGTTGCAATCTCGCCACCAATCGCAAGAAACCTTGAGATTATTGACATTACAAGTTCTTCAACCGAAATAGAGCCCGGGATGAATCAGTTTTGGGTAACTGTTCAAAATAATGGAGCCAGCACTACCGAATTTATTGTTTGCAGCGATGATGTCTGCGTAGAATCCATAGTTGGCCCATCCAGTTATTCGCAAAATACAACCGCTATTGTTTTGATTAAAATTGACCTTGATTGGTTTGAAACATTTGCAGTAGATTTAACCTATTTGGATGACACGAATCAAACGATTGTAAAACATTCTACCAGTGAATACCATTCCGGCACAGGCATTGGTACGATGGAATTATTGGGTATCGTATTAGTTGCAGCATTAGCAATAGGATGGGTTAGATCTCGAAAGGGACCGAGATTCTGATATGCTTAACCGTGGTGGATATAATATGGATGGCTTCGTAAATCTGGAAGATGCTGTCGAGGCTGAGAGTAAAAGCCAACTCGATAGTATCGAAAGATTGGCAAGTGCATCAGCCTTCACCATACTAATTGCAGCCACTTGGCTTGCTTGGCCAGCACTGCAATCTGCAATGGATGGCGGACCCCTAATTACGGGTCTGGGATATCCGTTAATCATACTAGCTTGGGGGATTTTTGTCCAAGACCTTGGAGTACTGGACAAGAAAGGGCGCTCCAGAGTGGGCGCTGCAGCTACAATTTCTTGGCTGCCGATTTCGGTCATAGCAATCTCACAATTAGAGGGAGATATTTCCCAAATGGTTGGGATGTGCTTGCTACTGGTAGTATCCCTAGCACTATTCCGCGTGAGTCGAACAATCTTGCAAGGTGGACTCGCTGTAATGAAATTTAGAGCATTGATGGGGCTGATGGGTTGTGTATTAGCAGCATCCCTATTATCGACTTCAAGTTTTGACGACAATTCATCTTTCGTCCAAATAGCATTCTTTAGCATTGGAATCGTTCTTACCGGAGCCGATTGGTTTGGAAATGACGATCAGAGAGCGATGCGCAAAGAGTTCGACATCAGATTAAATGCTTTAGAAAATTACATGCTACTTCTCAAAAGTCAAGGATCTGCTGTGGACCAAGCAGCCAGTTTAGTCATGACTGCTAGGGAAGAAGGTCACCGTGACCCTAGTTGGGGAATGAGGTTACTTGATGAGGCTGAAGAAGACATTGAACGTTCACTTTCTCTGGCAGGGGATGTTGAAGCGATTAAGGCTGATTCATTAGATGCTGTGAATCAAGCAGAAGAGATTGCTCCTGTCGTAAAGCGACCACGTAAAGCTTGGGATATGGGGCAACGTGAAGTCGAATTAGGAAGCCTAAGAGAAGGAGAATCTCTATTCCGAGAAGCCAAGAAGCGCGCTAACGAAATTATCGAATGGTGGGGGAAGGCTGAGAACGCAATCAGTGAGGGTTCGCTATTACTTGCTGAATCAGAGCATGCCCCCGAAAGCCTCGAAGAATTACTAGCAGATGCTCGAAAGAAATTGTATGCTGAGAAACCGATGAAAGCCTATGAATTTGCAATGGTAATTCCTGACCAATTGGCTGCATCGGGAGATGCGTTGGAAATAGCAGAAGATTCAGTAAAGAAAGCAGCGAGACAATTGAAATCTGCAGATGGAATCAACAAAGGCTCTCTAGAAGAACGACTTGAGAGGTCTGAAGCAGCACTTGATTCAGGAGATCATGCCCAAGCCAAGGGCCTAGCAGATGGAATTGTAAGAGAAATTATTGCTGAAAGAGAAGCGATGGATGTTGTACGCCGAGCCCTTAGACAAAAGGTCCATCTGATTTCACGATGGCTAGAAAGGGAAGACGCATCCGACTGGAATGGGCGCCTAATAGAGATTGAAAACGCAGCAGATTCCCTTGAGTGGACACATGCAGCTACCCTACTTGGAAGACTCACTAAAGACCTAGATACAGAAGGGAAATCCAGTGATGAAGCCAGTGAATTATTAGAATTCGTTTTGGACGAATGGAAGACATTACGAAATCAATGCAATGCTAGTGGAATAAAGGTTGACGATGAAGAAAGACGTTCTACTGAAGAAGCGATTAGCCTAGCACAAGAGGCTCACAAAGTCGGAAGAATAGATGAAGCGTTAGAATCACTCGGATTAGCAGATGGCTTCATGGAGAAGCTTAGACGAAGAGTTTGATTACTCCATGATGCTCTTCATCTCGCAAGCCTTGCAAATCGTTCCGCTACACATTTGCCCACATTCAGGACAATTAATTGGAGTAGACTTACTTTCACCGCCCGCTTTAGCGTGCAACTTTTTGACTTCATCTGCCATTCGAAGTAACCCATGACGGGTTCCTGGAACATCGGCCTCCATCATAGCGACTGTGTCGCGATGACGGAATCTTAGAGCTCCTTCTCCGTGCGGGCATTCCTCGTGATGAATTGGCAGATTCTTGTGGATCGCATAAAGGTGGATTTCCTGCTCTGGAACCCAGCGTAAAGGAACGATTCTTGGCGCCATCCCTTCGAGAGGCGTACTTGTGTGAGGTGCTAAACGCAAGGTGCGTTCCAAATCTCCATTTTGCATATTCATCATAATCGTTTGAGCCATGTCGTCTAAATTATGTCCTAAAGCAATAACGTCTGCTCCGACTCTTCTAGCTAGATGGTTGATTCCCTGTCTGCGAAATACTCCACAATAGGAGCAAGGTGTTTTGCTATCATTCGTTTCGGCAATCTTCTGCACGACATCATCCATTTCTTTGAAACCTAACTCTGGGTAAGAAACCGTTTCAAATCTAACTCCTAAACTTTCACATAATTCACGAGCGCATTCTAGCGATGGTGGGCGATAGCCCTCTATTCCTTCATCGACACAACCTCCGACAATAGTGACATCGCGACGTTTTCCTAAATTCTCATGTATTCTTTCAAGAAGAACTGCAGAGTCCTTACCCCCTGAGATAGCAACTAAAATCGTGGTTTTCTTGTCACGAGGGATTACTAATTGCTCACGAAGTGCTTTGGATACTTTCTTTCTCACGCTATCTGCAAGGTGAGATCCACACATGACCCGGCCTGAATAAATCTGATGATGAATTGCCGGATTACGACACTTGTCGCAACTCGGGACTTCAAACAGGTCGGCCATGATTGTTCGACGAGGTTCTTGGCTTGATGTAAACGGTTGAATAAAGCAATTGAAAAATCAAATTTCCAATTAGAATGAATCACATGTTTGAATATGACAATACAAAAACCAGTTGGCAAAATCAATCCACTGCACAAACCGCCCTACGGGCGTTGTAAAAAGCCAAACTTCTTGAAGCCGGTTTCAACCTGAAGGCACTTGAGCGCGCATGATGCAACGTATTCTGGCCGGATTCTCTACCCTACCAGGGGCAGACCAAGCATACATCATCTCAAGACGAGATGGCTTGGTTGCCGCAGTAGGAAAAAGAGGACGAACGCCAAAGGTTGAATATGCCACCCAGATAGTACAAGCCCTAGAAACGCTAGCTAAAGTTCAGAGCGTAGGCAGGGGTTTGGAATTGTGGTCTGAAGGAGATGAGACTGTATTACTCACTAGATTGAGTGAAGATGCAAGTCTGATTGTCTCTGGAAAGAAGGGTGGCAGAATAGCCCGATGGCGACACGCCATAGAATGTGACGTTGAAATGCTAAACTCAGTGATGAGGTGATGGATATGTTCGATCTACCATACGGAATACCAATTGAAGACGAGATAGATGTTAGTGACGGAGCGATAATGCCATTTGAAAATGGTGCTATTACGACATATCTTGGACGAAGGTCCACTGCAAGCGGGCACAGAATTGTTCGTGCTGGGCGCATTGTAGGATGGATTGCAGAACCTGCCAAAGGCAAAGTATTGCTCTGTGGAGCTGCTGCCAAGGACAGGTTGGATGAATTAGAAGTGGAATTGCACCGACTGGTTGCCAAATCGTGGTCACAGTCCGCTCTTGGTGCGATTGCGGAAATACTACCTGAATCATTTGAGCACAGTGCAGACATTCGTGGACTGATTGGTGCTGAAGACTCACTTGAGCGTTTACTTTCCAGAGATCTGTCTGCCGTGATTTCTAATCTTGTTTCAAGACCTGAGGTTAGAGGTGGAATCGCAGTAGACTCCGGTATGCTGATTGATGATGCAGGAGATTTACCAGCATCTCCTGATATTTTGGCAGCCCAGGTCGGAGAAACTCTAGCTGGCAGAAAAGCAATGGCAAGCGATTTAGGATTAACTGGCGAAGGCCATTGGACATTACACACCGGCGATGGTGCTTTGCTTCTTGCAGAAGCAGGTGACGTCGCTTTGGCTATTTGGACAGAGGCAGATGTTGACCATGGAAGACTAATCAACCAAATCTCTGCCATGATGGATGGTAAAATAGACGCTATGGGTTCCAAAGGAGAGGCTTTGTCGGACGGACATGTTGTTAGAGAAGGAAGAGGAGGAACCGATGCGATTGTCTCAATGCTTTCAACCGCAGTTGAAGAGAGCTTAACTGGCCAATTATCTGCTGGCAAATCATCCAAAGCAATACGCATCGCTCTAGTCAAGGGAGTTCCTGTTGCAATTCAAGCCCCAGGGAATATGAAAATGATAGATGCGATGAGTGCTTTGTGCGAATCACGAAGGGTTCTGTCATTACATCGCCTTCCAGTAGGAACAATTCTTGGTTCCGAGTCAGGCAATGTCCCAGATTTCAACTTAGAAACATTCTGTAGTGAACTTGCCACGACAAGAACTAGGTCTGAATCCCGCCAAAACTTACTCAAAATGACGATGAATCAGCTATTTGGATTCGAAATCGGACTTAGCCAACTAAGAAAAGAACGCTCCCGAGTAGAATTTGCCATCTCGATTGCAACACCCTCTGAAGGCCTAGTAAGCATAGAGAAGACTGCAGGAATCGATGATGGGTTGCGAAGGAAATTAGAGAAATCTGATCTACAATTAGCGGAGGCCAAACAAGAGATTGCAGGATTGAAAGTCGCTCTGTATTCTGCGAACCAATCTGAAAATGCCGCTAAGGTCAATGCGAAAGAAGCAAATCGTCACACATCAGATATTCAGGACAAAATTACAGGCTACAACCGTACTATTGACCAATTGCAACTAGATTTATCTGCGGCTCAGGCCAACTCTGAGAACTCTGAGTCTAGAAGTGACCGCCTATCAAAGAGAGTGAATGAATTAGAACACCAACTGAGCGAAAGGGCAGTAGAACTTGCAAGGATTCTTGGTGACTCAAAGGCTAGTTCAGAGTTGTCAGCCAAGATAGAGGAAATGGCTACTAAAGAAGCTGCACTCTCAAGCGATATTGATTCTTATTCTGCAACACTGAGCAGTATTAGGTCTAGAATTGATGATGACCAAAGGCGTCAGAGAATGATAGATGAGCAGGTTGAGGCATCTCGCGATAAGCACCGAAGAGCTCAAGGCGAACTTTCCGAACTAGAATCCAAAATAAATGATTCACAATTGACTCTTAGACAAATCGAAGCTGAATCTAGAGTATCAAGAGAAAGAACTCAGGAAGATAGAGTCAGACTTACCGAACAAGAAAACCGTGCGGCAATGATTCAATCCGAAATGCGTGAACTGATGGATGAAAGACGCCAGGTACTGAAAGAATTAGGAAACCTAGGTGCCAGAAGAGGACAGGCAGAAGCCGAATTATCAAATCTATTGGACCAAGCAGAAGCGCTCGCAGTGGCCCATGAAGAAGCACTTGGCGACATCCAAGAAGCTGAGATACTTCGAGCAAAATTGTCTGAAGAACCTCTTGCTCAGGCCTTGCTAGAGGATGGGGCACAGTTTGATGGACTAGGACCAGTTCTTGAAAGATTGGAACATGCACGTAACCTGGGTTACTCTGTTTCTTTACTTGATAGAGCTGTAGAAAGGGCACTTCAAGTCATACAGGGATGTGTCGACCATGTTGCAACAACACCTAGACACCTTCTTTCAACAGAAGTAATGTCTCTATTAGAACGCCAAGTACCAGCGACTGCGGGAGCGGTGAGAGGACTCGCTAGATGGTCAGTACAGCAAAGGCTTGAACATCAACTCGGAGATACAGTAACCAACCTAGTTCTAGATTTAGAAAACCTGTTAGAAGATTATGACCGCTCGGTTACAATGCTTAGAAGAATTAGAAATGTTCTCGAGCAATTGGAGAAATTAGGAGCACCAAGCGAACAAGTGCAAGCTTTACTTCACAATACACGACGCCCCGAATCTTTACCAGTATTAGCACGAGAGACTCGTTCATTGATTCAGAAGGCACTGGATGATATCCACCTTGAATCAGATATGAGAGATGCTGGTTCTGCAGTTAAACTAGAGGGTACTACAAGTGCACTCGAAGAGTTACTAACTCAACTTGACGCAAGTGGTTTCGTCAATGGGGAAGTACGAGGTGCATTGTGGGACTTCAAGCGTGACGGGCTATTACCATTCGAGAGAGACTCTGTACCTGCTGGTGAAAGGGAACCTATCCATGAAAAAGTCATCGAGCAAATGAGAGGGGAATTGATCGACCAAGAATCCGCAGTTGCTGTTGAAGTAAGTGAAATTACAGAGGAGTGGGAAGAATTATCGACGCCGCTAGAAGAAGATGAGAAATCGGCAACTGGAGAAGGGAGCGTAGTCTCTATGGATGATGAAAGGGCCACTCTTGAAGAAGAACTGGCTCGCCTAGATGCTAGATGGGAAAGGCGTAGTGACCCTGAAGAAGTGATAACGTCGGATTCAGCACTAGATGAACTCGAAGATTCACTAGATGGTATCGACTTGTGAGGTGAATTGATGAATTCACTATACCCGTTGTGGATTGAAAAATTAGTATTCATTGGATTGATTGCTGTTGCCGCCTATGGAGGAATTATGCTTCAAGACTACATTTCTGGTTTACCATTGTGGTTAACTAGAATTTGTGTATTACCTGTAGTGATATTAGTATTAACAGAGGGAATTGGAAGAACAATCCAATCTATTTATTCGAGATAATTACTCACGAGTAGTGAATGATGATTCGATTAATCCCCAGAACCTTTGCCACGGCACAATAAAGCGCAGAAGGGCCATTATTCCTAAGAATAGCAAAGCAGAGATTACAAGACCGTATGTTAGAGTCAACTCAATCGATTCCCCAACCTGCGCTGCCCATTGTGAACCTGTAATTCCATTTACCCAATCTAATAATACTGCATGGAAACCTAATGCGATAGTAGTCGCCACAACTGTAAGTGAAAGGAATATAGCGGTATGTCGAAGATGACCGTTCAGAAGATTGTCCATTTGCGACACGTATTCAGGGTCTCTCTTACAAGACTCTGGAAGGCGGTAAGCATACTCTAATTGGCGGATTACGCCAAATGCAGATTCTTGGAAAACCATCATCAAACAAGCGATTAGTATCAATGAGAATTGTTGAGCAGTAACGAGGCCGAATACAGTAGGCTCCGATACGATAATCTCCAAAGTAGTGAGTTGTGAACCGTAACTTCCTAACTGTGAACGGATAAGTGGGAAAGTAAGAATTGCGTGTACTCCAAGGAATAGCAAAGTGAAACCTATCGACCAGGCTACACCTCTGCGAGATAATCCCCAAATTCCCTTAGTTCCAGTTATTATTGGTAAAAGATAGAATGTCATGATGATGAAAGACAACATCATCAACAAAGGCCATTCGAGTAGTTGAAGTACGTTATTACCTGGAGCACTCCAACCATCACTAACGAGTTGCCAAGCGTATCCTAATACAAATCTCCCAGCTAATATTGCAATCAAACCAATGATGAATCCCAATTTTACACGTTGTTGGAACTTAGGAGTTTGGAAAGCCAGTAATGCCATCGCCCCTCCTAGACCTAATCCTAATCCCATAGGAACATAAAATCGGGCTAAACCTTCGTTTCCGCCTCCAGTTAGCCAGTCACCTAGTGGCAGTTCTGTGCCCAAACCAGATTCAAGAGTATCAAACAGTTGAGTATGGTCAATACTACCTACAACATAGGTAGATACGACTTCCATATACATCCAAACTAAGGATAAGGTCGCAAGAACCTGAAGAGTCACGATTTGCCATTGGACGCGTAACTTACGCAGATGAAGGGAACGTGCTCCTTCTCCTTGTGGGGTTACTTCTCCTGCCATATTATCGCCTCAGTATCCTCTTACTTGCAACAATGCTTGGGAAAGATCCATGTCTGGCATCCAATCTATTACTTGGCTGCCAAATCCGGCCAAGGATGTTAGTCTGTTTTGCCTCTCGATTTTGAGAACTTCGTAAGACATTCTAGGAATACGACTTACCAAACGCTCGAAATCTATTGATGAAGGTGAGAGGACTGTTACTTCATGGCCACGACCAACTAGGTCTCGAACTGCAGAAGGTACCGTTCCGTCACCCTCACAAGATGAGATGATGAATACCGGACTGCCTCGACTAAATCTAGCTGCAAGACTGTTTGTTACTGCCTGTAATGGCATTGTTCCTCTTGGAGCAACACCTGCAAGAGAGGATAATATCTTGAAATACTGCTTATCTCCAGTATCAGGGGGTAAGAATGACAATTTTTCATCATATATTGTCAGGGATACCGAATCACGCCGCTGAATAAAGAACGATGCTAAACTTGCTGCCGCAACCGTGCCCATCTCTAATGGATTTTTCAAAACGGTGCCTATTCTTGCAATATCTCTGCTATCAAGGATGATGTACAAATCGGTAACTGCATCTCGACATTTCTCGTTAATCATCAGTTCACCTGTTCGTGCAAACGCCTTCCAGTTGATATTCTTGAACGGGTCTCCTGGTACATATTCTCTTAGAGAATAGAATTCAGTACCCGGCCCTGGTGTTCGTAAAGTTGTAGCACCAGTATACATCTTTGCAGTTCTAGAACGGATGAATGCTTCCTCAACATCTCTTATTTGTGGGAAGATGATAATGTCAGAGTGATGGTCAACATACATCTCATCCACTGATAGATTGAATGTATTTCTGTACCTTAGAGATACTGGTCCAACCGAATAATGGCCACGAAGTGGGCAACGTAGAACATAGCGTATCCTAGCGCTCTCTCCTGGCTTGAGGTTTAGGCGCATTTGATTTAATCCGCTACGTAATTTCATCTCGTGGGGAACGTTATCATAGACCTCTAATTGCTGAGTCTTTCTACGACTACGGTTTGTTACCAATAATTCGACATACAGGTCGTCGCCTTTGTACAAGTTATCAGCCGATAATGTACGCTGAACCTCAACATCACCATGGCCACTAACCCATGAATTAACTACGATGAATGCAATAAATGCAAGACCGAGAATCATCATCTGGTGATTCGAAATCATCATACCGATTAGAATCAATGCGATTCCACCGGTGAAAGTAAATGCTGCTTTACGAGTCCACATCATATCACCTCAGGTTCGTCCCCAGACCTTAATTCGTTTCACAATTGCTACGGTCTGTTCTAATGAATAATTACGGTTTTCAAATACGAATTTAACCAATACAGGATCTGAAATCATTCCCTGCAAATCCCTTGCAGGAAGTGAATCGAACTCTTCTCTACTCAATCCATTCTGGTTTCTAACCTTGGAAAGGAATACTTGTTTGATTTTATTCGATTTAGCATAATATGTATATCGATTAGCATCACCAAATCCATAGTAAATTATGCTGAATACGTGACGCCAAGGCTCTGGGTCTTTCTTCTTGAGAAGTACACCTTCAAATGTTATGAACAAGATAATGAATAAGAGAAGCATTGCTAATCCTTCACCAGTAAAGTAAACCAAAAGGAAGTAAATTGTATTGTAAGATTCTGAGGCAATACTTGGCTGGATATGCCTGCTTTCATCAAATATTACCATTGCATTAGGTGCAACTTCTGGTACATCTGCTGACTCTCCTGTTGCTTCTGGGTCGACAAGTGAATCTACAATGTAGTCCATTGCCCATTTGCGATTGTCGTTTTCAGGAATTGGTTTGTCTGCTTTACCATAATCGCCATCGTTGTATCCTTCGTAATCATAGAGGGCATTTATCAGAGCAGAACCATCTGCAATGAAAGTAATCCTACCTCCATCACGGAAGTTACAATCCTGTGAGATACAAACTTCAATCGACAGATTGAATTGACCCCAAAGGTCAGGAGTCTCTGCATTTTGTTCAGAACCAACCCAAATCTCACCATCTCCGTTTACATCGATTGTAGCTTCTGCAGAAGTTACAGAACGGATTTGGGTAGCACCCATGCCAGTCTTAGTGTTAGGAAGTATATCGATGCCAGTTATGTTGTTGAGTAAGACTTGGTAGGAGGCATTGTATTGAATCGCTCCATCTTTCCAATGTTGCTCGCAAACACCAGCATCTGATTTGGCAATAGCCCTGCCATCATACACTTTACAGATGTGTGCGCCTCCGTCAGAGATTGCCCAGCGGCTATGGTTTTCTACTGTGTTAGGATCTAATTGTGTACCATCCATGCCACAAGGTGATTCTTGAACACACATCCAAACGAAGTTGTAATCTAATTCCGTAACATAGACGGTATCATACAATTGAACACCTTTGAATCGAACACCAAATGATTCTGCAATCGATGATGAATATCCGAAATCATCCATAACCAAAACATCTCCTCCAGCAAATACAAATTCCTTGATTGCATTTACCTCGGCAGGAGAATAACCATCTTCAGAAGCGAAGGTTAGGAAGCCGTCAGAAGAAAACTGAGGAAGTGAAATTGTATCTCTTTCCACCCCTGCTATGATGAACGTAGTATTAGCAGGATCCTCAATATCGGCGAGAAGTAAAGGAGATGAAACCAGGGATTTGGTCTCAATCCCCATCTCGTTGATATCTAGGCGGAATGCAGACATGTCATTCCAATCATCACCGTATGCAGATTGCCCCTCGTCTTTACCGACATTGATGACCTTTGATACAACTGTAGAAAGGAGCATTAGGAGAACGAACCAAAACGCGAACTGAAGAGCGAGTCTTCTTCGGTTAAAGCGCGGTTTTTCTTCCATTTATTCACCCCTAGTACAAGATACAGACAACGGACGCTATCATATCGGTTTAGAAGGTTGTGTATTGATGATGACAAGGTGCTCATCGCTTCAAACTGATACTGGACCCTATTTTGGCCACTTCTTGGGCTGGAACACAACACAATCCATCGTTCATTGGCCAGGGTAATTTAGATACATCAATTTCAGGTATTACTTCAACTAAAATCTCTGAGATTTCACCGCTACGAGGGTCGATTACGATTTCTCCAAGGTGGCCAAATAATTCACCGTTAACATCCACTACTGGACGCTTGATGAATTCACCACTGAAACTAGACATTGTTAGTTTACGCCCCTTAACATTAGGCAATAACTCCGCCCACTTCAATCAACCGGCGAATTAGATGGCTCACATTGATTCCATTCCAAATCCACTATCGCGCGAACGCTTGATATTAGATAGTCCTGAAGTCAATCTCTCTTCCATCTTTGAATAGTACTCCAGCATTTCTGGTGTTACTGTAGGTCTAACTCGGGAAATGGCATCTTCAAAGTGACCTTTTGTAACTTTCTTCTTGCCAGCTCTCATTGCAATCAGTGCCGCCTCACGGCAAACTGCTTCGATATCTGCACCAGTGAAACCTTCCATTCCACCCAATATATCTTTCATAGAAAATTTGGATAATGGCATTCCCGAAGCATGGATTTCCATGATGACTTCTCGTGCTGGTTTGTCAGGAGGTGGCACATGTAGTACCCTTTCGAAACGACCACTGCGCAATAGTGCAGGATCTATCATTTCTGGACGATTTGTAGCAGCGACTATGATGACACCATCTAGGCTCTCGACACCATCCATACTGGCTAGTAACTGATTTACAACTCGGTTTGAAACATCAGAACCGCCAGATTGTGAATTTGATGACCGCATTCCAGCAATGGACTCGAATTCATCCAAGAAAATAATCGAAGGAGCAGATTGTTTTGCTTTCTTGAATATCTCACGGATTGCTTTTTCAGATTCCCCAACCCATTTCGATATTAGTTCCGGACCTTTAATCGATATGAAATTTGCTTTTGCCTCATTGGCAATCGCTTTAGCAAGTAGAGTTTTCCCAGTACCTGGTGCCCCGAATAGTACAATTCCCCTAGGAGGTTTTATTCCAAAGTGTTCGAATAACTCTGGCTTGGTTAATGGCCATTCTACGCTTTCTTTCAGCCTGTCCTTAATTTCGGTAAGTCCACCGACGCTTTCCCATGAAGTATCAGGAATCTCGACATAGATTTCACGAAGAGCACTAGGCTCAATCTCACGGATTGCAACTCGGAAGTCATCCATATTGACTTCCATCTTTTCAAGAACTTCAGGTGGAATTGTTTCTTCTTCCAAATCAATTTCAGGAAGGTACCGACGAAGTGCCTTCATTGCAGATTCTCTGACTAATGCTGCCAGATCGGCTCCTACAAACCCATATGAGTTGTCAAGAACCCAGTCTACATCGAAATCGTCTGCAATAGGCATCTGTCTAATATGGACATCTAGAATTTCACTTCTACCGTCCCTATCTGGAACACCTATCTCTATTTCACGGTCAAATCGTCCAGGTCTTCGTAGAGCAGGGTCCATTGCATCTCTTCTATTGGTAGCACCGATAACAATGACATTGTCTCTCCCTTGCATACCGTCCATCAATGTAAGCATCTGTGCGACAACACGACGTTCTACTTCTCCGCTAACATCTTCACGCTTAGGACAAATAGAGTCAATTTCGTCGATAAAGACGATTGCTGGTGCATTATTTGCTGCTTCATCGAAAATCTCACGTAGTTGTTTTTCTGATTCCCCATAGTATTTTGAAATGATTTCTGGCCCGTTTATTGAAGTAAAGTGAGCGTTGGTTTCAGTAGCTACTGCTTTTGCAATCATTGTTTTGCCAGTACCTGGTGGTCCGTGCAGAAGTACTCCTTTCGGAGGGTCTATTCCGAGTCTTCTAAACAATTCAGGATGCTTTAGAGGCAACTCAATCATTTCTCGTACTTTGAGTAACTGAGTGCCAATTCCGCCTATATCTTCGTAAGTAATTCCTTGAGATTGTCCAACATCCTCATCGTCAATAGCTTCGTCTTTGATTACTATATCTGTATCAGAATTAACTTGAACTATTCCTTTAGGAGTTGTTTGTAGGACTGCAAATGGTAGGGCTTCAGCGAATAGAGTCATTCCTGGAATGAAAATCCGGTCACCTGCAACAACAGGACGCTTGTTTAGCCCTCTTCGAGCAAAACCTTCGATTCCAGGTCCAAATTTGACTTTCTGTTTATTGGCCATGACAGGTGATAGAACCAGCTTAGTACAGATTTTAGCATCTACTTTAGAGACAGTTACCCTATCTCCAAGACTAACACCTGCATTTTTCCGAATAATCCCATCTACTCTGATTATGTCCATCTTAGCATCTTCTGGACGGCTTCGCCAATAGATTGCTGCCGTAGAACGATTATCGCCTTTTATTTCTATTATGTCGCCTGGTTTCAGGTCTAAGCCATTCTCGCCACTTATACGAGCACGCCCGTGCCCTACATCGCTAGGTATAGCCTTTGAAACCTTCAAGGATATGGATTCAGAATCTTCGTCAGACATGGTTGACCCCTCCGGATGTTACCTCTTCAGAGTAGGTATCACTTTAACTCACGCATCCATCCACAAGCGGTGGATTCATGTTCTGCATGCCAAACGGAGGGGCATGACGCACGTCTTGGAGACCGGCCTAGAGTTTTTGGAAAGCAGTAATCCTGGCAACCTTCCTAAGGTTAAAGGATACAATATTATCAATGGACAACTAAAATCATCATCTGATGGATCAAGATTTACAAGTAAGAATCCAGCGATACTTGTAGACGAATTAGGAGATTTCCCTCTATCTACTAGGGATGATGTGCATGAAGCGATTGCTGCTGCTCGTTCGGCATTAACTGACTGGGCCGCCACTCCCGCTCCTACAAGAGGGCAAATCATTGGTAACATGGGCCGATTGTTAATGGAACATAAAGATGCAATTGTGGCATTGGAAACTCGAGAGATAGGTAAGACTCTCAAAGAGGCAGCAGGTAGTGTTCAAGAAGCAATCGACACCTGTCTTTTCTTCCAATCTGAAGGTCGCAGACTATATGGGCAGACTGTAAACTCTGAATTGCCAGATAAGGAATTATTCACGTACCGCAGACCACTTGGTGTCTGCGGAATTATCAATGCATGTAATTTCCCTGCTGCTGTTCCATTTTGGAAAATGATTCCTGCACTAATTTGTGGAAACACATGTGTATGGAAGAGCCCTCAAGATGCTCCTCTACTTTCTTTCGCTCTAGCACGTATTATGCATCAAGCCGGATTGCCTGACGGAGTAGTAAACCTAGTCCACGGAAAGGGAAGTAGTGCAGGCCAGTATATCGTCGACGCAGTCGATGAAGGCCTAATCAACAAAATCTCATTTACAGGAAGTACTGAAGTTGGTAAAGCAATTGGTGAAGTATGTGGAAGGAATTTAGTTTCTTGCAGCCTAGAACTTGGCGGAAAGAACCCTCAGGTAGTAATGCCATCTGCAGACATAGACAATGCTGTGGCTGGAGCATATTGGGGAGGATTTGGAACCGCAGGACAACGCTGTACTAGCCTAGGTAACCTTATTCTTCACGAAGACATTTACGATGAATTTATGGAGAAATTAATGAACAAAGTAAAGAGTACTCGTATCGGAGATTCACTGAAACACGAGGATGTCCTTTACGGCCCTATGCTCTCAGAAAAGTACGCTAAGGATTTCTTGAAAGGTCTAGAAATGGTAGAGGCAGATGGAGCAACCAAACTTTGGGGTAGTGGAAGAATAACATCAGGAAATACTCCTGATAATTTCCTTGGAACTCCTGAAGATGGAGTTTACATGTGGCCTCACGTTTATGCTGATGTCACAGAAGACATGAATTGCTTCCATGAAGAAGTCTTCGGCCCTGCAATCACCGTTGTCAAAGCAAAGGATTTCGACCATGCATTACATCTTGCTAATGCATCGCCTTACGGACTTTCAAGTTCGATATACACAAATGATCGACTCGAGGCTTACCGATATAAAATCGGAATCAAAGCTGGAATGACTGGAATCAATAATTCGACTACAGGAGCAGAGGCTCACTTGCCATTTGGTGGAGTCAAAGGTAGTGGGAACGGCACTAGGGAATCCGGAATTTGGGTTATCGAAGCGTACTCCTACTGGCATGCTGTCAACGACGAATTGTCTGGGAAATTACAACTAGCCCAGATGGATGTTGATGAAATCGAGATGGTCGAAGCCGAAGTCGACTACACCAAACTGGCCTGAACAACAGCCGAACAGGTCAAAGACCCCATCTCCAGTGGGCGTGGTTATCCGCCCCCTTTAGGGGGCGTCACAGGTGGCAACTGATGGGCGAAGGAATCAAACTCCCAATGCTGAAAGGCATGGGTAGGACAGATAGAATCGACAAATGGTGGGCTCAACCAATGGTGATGGCTATTGGACTGACTGTGGCTATGATCTGGACTTTTTGGAGGGTTATTTTCTTCTCAGAACATATCGATTACTATGTCGATGGAGCGCATGTAATCTCACCTATGTTTTCACCAAATGTCCTAGAATGGGACATGTTTTCAGGATGGGACCATCCGTCTTGGGTGAATGCTGCAGTTTTGATTTTGTGGATTCCATTTTCGTTTAGAGGAACATGCTACTACATGCGCCGTGTTTACTATCGTACATTTTTCGCTAGCCCTACCGGATGCTGGGTTGATGAACCTGAAATCAACAAGATGATTGGTTACAAGGGCGAAAAGAGATTATTCATAGTAAACAATCTACATCGCTACTTCTTGTACATGGTAATTCCAATCCTTCTGATTAAATGGTGGGATATTACACACACTATGGCTTTCTCTAATGATGGATATGGAATCACAGGAGGAACAATAATTCTAACTCTCGAATCTGTTTGTCTTACAATGTATGTTACATCTTGTCACGCACTTAGACACCTGGCTGGCGGTATGCTAGACCGGTGGGCAACAGGTATTGCCAAGATTAGAGGGGCACTATTCTCCAAAGTTAGTATTATCAATCGAGACCATGGATTCTGGTTTTGGGTGTCCCTTACTCTTGTATTCGTTGGAGATGCATGGACTATTGCATGCTCCAAGGGCATAATCAATGACTTCAGTTTAATTCTAATCGGAGGTGCTTGAAATGGGTGAAGAATACATTTCTCACGAATATGATGTCGTAATCATTGGAGCAGGTGGTGCTGGTTTACGAGCGGCTATCGAAGCCGCAAGAAGCGGTGCAAAAACTGCCATAATCACAAAATCACTCCTCGGCAAGGCGCATACTGTAATGGCAGAAGGCGGATGTGCTGCTGCATTACAAAACGCAGATCCTAGAGATGGTTGGAAAGTTCACTTCCATGACACCATGAAGGGAAGTAAGTGGCTTGCTAATTGGCGTATGGCTGAATATCATGCAAAGGAAGCTCCAGACCGAGTTCGTGAACTCGAACAGTGGGGCGCTGTGTTCGATAGGACAACCAAAAATGTCATCAATCAGAGAAACTTTGGTGGCCATACATTCCCTAGACTCGCTCATGTCGGTGACGCTACTGGACTCGAATTAATTCGTACGCTACAAGAAAGAGGCATACACGAAGGAATTGACATGTTCACAGAATATACAGTTCGCCATCTTCTCAAAGAAGGTGACAGAGTTACTGGCTGTGTTGCTTACACCCGTGTGGACGGAGAGTTCCATGCATTCTCTGCTAAATCGGTAGTATTAGCTACTGGCGGAATAACGAGATGTTGGTCTGTTTGTTCAGGCTCTTGGGAATACACTGGAGACGGACATGCACTTGCTCTATGGGCTGGTGCTGAACTTCGAGATATGGAATTCGTACAATTCCATCCAACAGGAATGGTTTGGCCACCGTCTGTTCGTGGCATTTTGGTAACCGAAGGTGTTCGTGGAGAAGGAGGCCGTCTTACCAACTCAGAAGGTGAGCGGTTCATGTTTGATTATGTTCCTGAAATGTTCGCTGGCGACCATGCAGATACTATTGAAGAATCTGACCAATGGGTCGAAGAAGTTGTTTCAGGTAAAATTGCTACTGTCCGAAGGCCTCCTGAATTGCTGACTAGAGACGTTGTTTCTAAGGCTATTAACAGTGAGGTCAAAGCGGGAAGAGGAAGTCCACACGGTGGCGCATTCCTAGATATTTCACATCGAGGAGAAGCTGCTATTTTGTCCAAACTACCATCGATGCACCACCAATTCAAGGAACTGGCTGGTGTAGATATTTCGAAAGAACCAATGGAAGTTGGACCTACTGCACACTACGTAATGGGTGGAGTAATAGTAGATGCTGAAACTCAAGAAACAACTATTCCTGGCTTGTACGCTTGTGGAGAGGTTGCTAGTGGATTGCATGGTGCGAACCGACTTGGAGGAAACTCGCTTTCTGACCTTATCGTATTCGGCAAGAGAGCCGGAGAACATTCGGCTAAGCGCGCCACTGATTTAGCACAACCCGGAATTGATGATGGGCAAGTTCAATCAGCCATCAAGGAAATGGTGGCTCCTCTAGAACGAGGAGAGGGTGAAAACCCAGGACTAATCTACGATGCTATGCGTGACATGATGCAAGAGAAGGTCGGAATAATTCGAGTTAAGAATGAGTTAGAGGAAGCTCTAGAAGACCTCAAGGACTTCTCAAAACGTGAGAAGGCTTGCTTCCCAGGAACCAGCCGCAAATACAACTCAGGATGGCATCAAGCCCTCGACCTGAAGAATATGGTAGACATTTCGATTGTTGCGACTTTGGCAGCCCTGACTAGAGAAGAAAGTCGTGGTGGCCACACCCGAGATGATTTCCCTGGCCATGAAGATGAATACTGGGGCAAGACACTCAATATCTGTTGGATGGAGAAGGGTGAAGTCAAGATTCGACAGGAACCAGTTGAAGAAATGCGTGATGACCTTCAGGGTGCAATTAAGGAAGTTAAGGCTATGATTGCTGAAAGAGCAGCAAAGCAAGGAGGTGGAAAGTGATGTCACTCAAAGGTAAAAACCAGAAATTCAAAGTCCTCCGTGGAGAAGGCGAAGATGCTGAACTTGAGGAATATGACCTTGAATTAGACGAAGGAATGGTTGTGCTAGATTGTATGCATCGCATTCAATACGAACAAGAGCCTGATCTTGCAGTTCGCTGGAATTGTAAGGCTGGAAAGTGTGGCTCTTGTAGTGCCGAAATCAATGGACGACCTCGTTTAATGTGTATGACTCGTATGTCCGATGTGGTCGCAGAAACACCCGAAGGACAGCCGATTGAAGTTCGTCCGATGAAGGCATTCCCTCACATCAAAGACTTGGTAAGCGATGTATCTTGGAACTATGAAGTGGCTAAAAGGATTAAACCGATTAAAGGACCAGAGGAGCCAAATTGGGAATTTAATCAACATGAGGCTCATCGTGTCCAACAATTCAGAGAATGTATCGAGTGTTTCCTATGCGTAAACACATGTCACGTACTGAGAGACCACCAACTATTCGATGATTTCGCAGGACCTCGTAATCTTGTGAGACTTGCTCAATATGAGATGCACCCTCTTGATGAAGAAGACCGTATTCCTGAAATAAAGAAGGAATTCGGTATTGAGTATTGTAACATTACACGCTGTTGTACAGAAGTATGCCCGGCTGGAATTCAAATTACTGATGACGCTATTATTCAATTAAAAGAAAGAGTTGTTGACCGATATTACGACCCATTGCAGAGAATCTGGAGAGTTATTACTCGAAAGAAGGTACGAATGTGAAATTGAGTTGTGCTTTCGTATAACGACAAATCTGTTCATATAGGGATAATATGAGCACTTTCTATGGGCCAAAGAATCGAACACGTCGATTCGATTCGGGCTGTTGCAGTTCTATTGATGGTGATGGTTCATGCTGCGGCAACTTGGGGACCTAGCCCCAGTAGTCAGCCTTCGATTCTAGTGTATATTGTCTCAGGCCTTGGAGGTCTTGCAGCACCACTTTTCGTAACTGTATTTGGATGGGGGTGTTTTCACTCTTCTTCAACACCGCCTCAACGCTATTTAAGAGCAGGTTTTCTACTTTTGAGTCAGCTTGCAATAAATGTAACCGCACCTCATTTATTCGATGTATTCACTCCAGGTGTCCTAACTTTATTCGCAGTTTTGATACTAACCCAGCCGTTATGGGTAAGTCCTTTCAAAAATTTTCATGAAAGGAAGAATATAATTCTGTGGAGTTCAATATCTACAACATTAATTGTGGTTTACTTTGCATCTGGCCTCCAAGGTTCAAATCAATGGGATGAAAGAATCGAGGTTTCAACCTTAGCAAAGTGGTTTAGCCACCTACTTCTCACTGGAACATACCCACTTTTCCCGTGGCTCCTTTTTGCAATATTAGGCTCTTGGATAGCCACACAGGAAAAAACTGGTCTCACGTTTCCTGTAACTAAAGGTGCAGTTACATCATTGTTGACGGGAGTACTATTCTGTATAGTTACACTACTGTATTCTGAACAGAATGATATCGACTGGGCTAAACCAAAAGGAGATGCAATTCTCACATTCTTCCCTGCCAATGCGCCGTTTCTAATCGCAGCACTAACCGGAGTTGCAATACTGTGGATGCTTATTCAAACAGTGCATTCGGCATTACTCAACCCATTAGGTAAAATTTCTTTGAGTGTCTACCTGCTACATTTCATTCCAATTGGCCTATTCCACTCAATTGATGAGAATAATGATTGGAGTTTTGAGGCATCGCTATTTACAGTCTTAATTTACACATTGATATGGATTCCAATTGCTATGTTGTGGTTAAGGTTAGCTCCAAAGGTAAATGCTGAATACGCATTACGAACCCTTACTAAAAAATTGGTCAAATAATAAGTTTAGTTTCGTAATGCCAATATCTCTGATGGGACTTTGTAAGTATATCTCGTTTCAGAACCAGAGACATGCACAAGATGTTCTTGATAGTCAAATTGAACAGTCAAGATCGCCCCATCAAGAGAATGTAGTGGCATCGATGCAGCGAATTTCCCTTCTTTTGAAATTGATAAACTCGTCGTGACATTACCTGGAAATGAATTAAATTGAATATAATTATCTCTAGATTCGATTACTCCTAAATCCTTGAAGAATGAAAGAAAGGATTCACAGATTCCGTCCCAATCTGCCATATTCACCGTTGTTAACATCGCAATCACTTCAGTGATTATCTCCTATAATCAAGGTTCAGAGTACCAACGGCCTTGGAAGGTCGCATCAGAATTATCTATTCTAATAAAAAGGTCGAGTGAAGCCCAAACAAGGCTATTGAAACCACTTGACATACCTGCTTGCCCTCCAGCCTTTGCTGTCATAAATTCAAGAGTGTCTGATGGGGAATGCCATTCTTGCCAGAATGAAATTTCTCCCCCTGGACTGAAGAAATTGAATGTTGGATAGTCTGCTGAAAAGAAAGAACAGTGGTCTGAAGCACATGATTCAGCGATTTGCCAATTGATTGGATTGCCTTCAGTTGGTTCATATGAAAGGTCGCCTTCTATTGTTGTACCAACCCAATCATACATCAGTTGCATATTAGCATCACTAGCTCCTGCTATACTGATTTGCCATTCATACATTGTTGGTTCAAAAATCTCTCCGCCCGGTCCAATAATAGGTTCAGATAGTGGAACTATTGGGTAATTGAGAGCAACCATGTCGAAATTCATGTAGGACTTCACAGTCACATTTTCGGGCAAATGGTCGACATATGCTCGTGAGCCGAGTAACCCCTCTTCTTCACAAGCCCATAAAGCAGCAACTACGGTGTGGTCGAATTCCATTGAGGCAAGCGCTTGTGCCATTTCGAGTGAGACTGTTGAGCCAGATGTGTCATCATTGGCCCCTTCGTTAGTACCTCCACCCGGTGGCGTGAACATATAGGCAATATCGAAATGACCGCCTATCACAATATATTCGTCAGGATTAGTTCTGCCCCAATTATATCCAACAACATTCAGTTGGTCAGGGTCATCATCATACCTTGTTACTTCGACGAAATCGAAGCCCATATCCCACATCTCATCAGCCATAGCCTCGGCTGCAGATTCGTAGGCTGATCCTCCTTCATGAACTGAAGCGCTTGCACACCAGCGATTGTTGTGCGAACTGGTCAACATCTCTATGGTGTCATATGCGCGCCTTCCGTCAACAAGCATGTAGTCAGGACTGTCCTCTAGCATCAGTGTAGCATTCCAAAGATTGGCTCCTGCTGTTATTGAGATATCGACAGTTTCTCTTTCGCTATCTAGTATAAGCAACTCTAGAGATTTCTTTTGGGAAGAAAATGTTGTTTCCATCGAGTCTCGAGCAACTCCAAATTCATCGATATAGAACAGTCCGTCTGAGCGATTGAAAGTCCAATCCACATTGGAATCTATCTCTATTGTCATGTATTGGCCTCTTACAGCACTCGACACTTCACTGACAGTTAGAGTAGGGGTTGCTTTTTCCTCAACCTCTTCTCCAAAGCAACCGCTCAAAGGGGCGAGAATAATCAGTAGAGAAAGGAATATACAACGCATTTAATCACCATTTACAAGATTCAAGATGAGTTTTCCCACTCATTAAAGGTACTAAACATTCAGGAACTTTTACTCTGCCATCCTCTAATTGATTTTGTTCCATTATGGCAACTAAGGCCCGACTGGTGGCAACCGCTGTTGAGTTAAGTGTGTGAACTGCAGCATTTCCTTCGCTAGTTCGGTAACGCATTTTCAATCTATTAGCCTGATAATCAGTACAGTTTGAACAAGATACGATTTCTTTGAAGGATTTAGCACCAGGTAGCCATGCTTCTAGGTCATACTTTCTAGCAGCAACAGTTCCCATATCTCCAGTGCATATATTCACAACTTCATAATGCAAATTTAGAGCGTCCCATAAATCAACACAATTTTTCAATAAATCTTCATGATGGTCCCATGAATCATCAGGATGCGTTATGACTACTTGTTCAATCTTAGTAAATTGATGAACTCGCCAAATACCACGGTCCGATAGGCCATGAGCTCCAACCTCTCTTCTGAAACAAGGGCTCACTCCAACCATCTTGATTGGAAGCATGCTCGGTTCGAGAACTTCATCCATGTACATAGAAGTCAGAGGATGTTCGCTGGTGGCTATCATGTAAAGTGGGTCAGGGGTGATTCCGTACATCACATTCTCAAAGTCCGAAAGATCAGTTACTCCTTCGTAAGCAGTTCGATTCATCATTAATGGAGGCTGAACAAATGTAAAGCCACGTCCTATTAAGAAATCAACCGCATATGATTGTAATGCTAATTCTAGGCGAGCAAGGTCGCCTTTTAGGAAGAAGAACCGGCTGCCTGCTATCTTAGCGGCTCTCTCTAAGTCGACCCACTTGTTCATTTCAATTAGGTCGTTGTGATTTCTTGGCTCAAACGTGAATTCCGGCTTTACCCCGTGTAGAGAATGTTGAGTATTTCCTCCTTCATCTTCACCTACTGGAACTGCATCATGAAGTAAATTGGGAATACTCATACGAATTGTGTCTCTCTCTCCTAGTAATGAATTGGCTTTGTCATCTAAAGCGGCAATTCGGTCTCCAATGTCTTTGACTTGGGCCATGATTTTGTCCGACTCTTCTTTGTTACCACTCTTCTTAGCATCAGCGATTCCTCTAGCGGCAAGGTTGCGTTCTCTGCGACCTTCTTCCATTTCTTTGAGAGCATTCCTCCACTCTTCATCGAGTCGGATTACTTGGTTAATACTGTCATGAGGTATTCCGCGCTTATCGTGGTCAGCACGGATTTTATCCGCTTCGTTTCGAAAGAGGTCCATACTCAGCATAACAGATCACCTACAATGTAATTCCAAACGAGAACGCAGCACTACCAACGAAAATTAGTCCACCTACGATATATCCAAGGATTGCTCCTCCGTTGAGTAATGGTAATCCAGCTTGAGGTCTACCAGATGCGACATATCCCATGAGTACAAAGTATCCAACCAATCCACCTATCAAAGCAGAGATTCCTACTGCAAGACCATCGGTTGGAATTGAATCAACACATGAAATGACTAGCATACCAGGGAATATTACGTCTCCAAGACCCATAAACATCGCCTCTTTAGGTTTCTTACGCTTTTTCATGACAGGTTGAGCACCTTCAGGGGCATTACCGTCTTGCGAAGTTGCAACCGGGCGAATACTATCCTTTTCATCTAACATCGAATAACCACTCTCTTGAGGAGCGACCAGCAAAATCGGCAAATTGAGGCCGATCATAGTATCTGCTAAGTCTAGCATATGCTTGGAGCGGTAGACGGCCCAAGCGTCATAAATCGCAGCAAGAATCATGAATATCACAATTAGTGTCGGGACAAAGGTAACTCCAAGCATTACAATTACTCCGCCTCCAACTAGTACTCCTACGGTGTTAACAACATACCATTCTGGATGTACGATTAACAAAACCATCAGGACTACTGCTATTACTAATCCAACAAGCGTTGCATCGTCTGATAATTGAATCCCATAAGTATTGTACATGTTATCTGAATCAAAATCTCCAGTGCTAACATTCATTGAATAAATACCATCCAGTTCATCGACTACAACTTTGCTGATAATTTGGACAGTCTCTCCATCAAGTGATAATTTACTACCCTCTGGAACTTCAACATCAAATGTTGTGTATTCGATAAGTGAGGAGTAAAATAGTCCGTGTATTCCATCGGCGTCACCAATCCATAATTCGTTTTCATCATCACCACTTATGTCAAAACTATCTATTGCGCTGATAGGGCCTTTGAAAGCATCACCTGCTAAGAAACGGTCTTCCACCTCAAACTCCCCATCACCTTTGGAACCGGTTGTATCATCATCGACAATAAACGCCTCGAGCAAACCATTATCTCGACCCACAATAGCCAACTGATCACCATCATCCCAAGGACTAGGAACTATATTGAATGCAGTAATTGGATTCCCTTCACTAGAATCATAAAGCCACTCAGTGGTGCTTTCATCAATCCATCCGTTAGGAATAATTGGGCCATCGAAAGTACCTGCTGTCTCTTCCAAATGAATTATTGTTGCACCAACTGGGCTTACCAGCAGCATGCTGTCTGTATCTAATTGCTTAATCTGTAATATTTCCTCATTCAGTTGCAATTGTGGGAACGACCACTTAGCCTGAAGAGATGTTAAGTTGACGTCGTGGAATGTGTTCATACGAATTAATTCGCTGGCTGCATTTGTAATGTAAAGTGCTCCTTTAGCCGTTCCTGTATCACCATCTGGCTCTTCTACAACTTCTAAGGCAGTGATACAACCCCTTATGTTCTGGTCTTCACGAATGTCTTCCATTGTGCCATTCCAATCCTCGGAGTCGAAGCAGGCATACTTGCTCAAAATTTCCCCACTATCCTTCTCGAAAGACCAAACCCACATCCCATTAGTTGCAGTGTAAGCGTATTCTCCTTCCATCAAACTGATACTTGGCTGACCTGGGAAGGCGTCGATTTCATGTTGCCATTCTACAGAAGAGGCGTTTGCTGAACGCTTTGAAATTACAAAAGAATGTTCCTCAATAGTCTGACCCAATTGCACAACCTGAGTAATCATAGACCCATCCGAATTGAATGAAATAACATCTTCTTCAAATAATTCAGAATCAGTAAAAACAAATGCCTCGGTCTCAACTTCTGGTACCAGCAATATATGAGATCCAGGGACTGTAGTATAGCACAGTGCGAGGAATAAAACCGATAATAAACCGTACTTTATCACCTTCTGCAAGTGCTTTTTAGCAAGCCAGAGAATTAGGAAAGTAAATGCAAAAATTGCAACCAATTCAAGCATTATCCATCTTGCTTGTGTAGCTCCTGACTCACCGAATGCTTGTAATCCAGCAGCATTGAACCAAGGTTGTAACCAAAGTCCTAGACATATGGTGATAACGAACATAAATGCCATGCCAATCATACCTGGCGCTTGTTCAAGCATATTGGACAGAAGACTGTCTTCTTTGGCCAATTCACGCTCAACGCGTTTGACATGGTCTACCGATGTCGACTCTCCCATGCTTTGTACCGAGAGTGAGGGTGGTTTTCTAATCATTGGAGTGTGTGGCCCCTACGGGGCCAGTGACGGTGGTGACGAGTAGGCAGTGGTTAGAAGCCTCCAAAAAGAAGGGTATGACGCTCGGCCTTTCTCGTGTAAACGAGGCACTGGGAGCCCTTGGAAGACCGGATAAAGAGATGGATTGTATCCATGTTGCTGGCTCGAATGGTAAAGGAAGTGCTTGTTCACAGATAGTTGCGGGATTGGTTAGGGCAAATTACCGAGTTGGGCTGTTCTCATCACCACATTTGATTGAAATTGAAGAACGAATCAGAGTCGATGGTAAATCGATTTCTAGTGAAGATTTTGATACCGCTATTTCCAAAATACAGGGATTAGAAATGGAATTGACTTTTTTTGAAATTACTTACCTCGCATCACTCGTTGCCTGCCGTGATGCAGGAGTGTCCATCATGGTTCTTGAAACAGGATTAGGTGGCAGATTAGATGCCACAAGGTCTGCTGACGTTGTAGGATGCCTAGTAACCTCTGTTAGCCTAGAACATAGTGATATTTTAGGCGATACAATAGAACAGATTGCGCGTGAAAAGGCAGCGATTTGGCGTCCAGGAGTTCCTATGCTGATTAGGGACCCCGAGTCTGCAAGTATTCGTAATGCAATGAGAGATGAAGCGATAAGTGCTCGATTCTATCAGCCAGAACAATCCTCTTTCATGGAAGAAGCAGCGGATTTGGCTGAGGTGATATGCCACATGATTGGATATTCATTTGTCAGGCGCCCAATTCTAATGCCTGCTAGAATGCAATTGGTTGAAAGTGAGCCGAGGTTATTGCTAGATGCAGCACACAATCCTAGTGGGATGCGGAGATCTATCCCGGAAATTGTGAAGATTTTACCAGAAAATTGGTCTCTATTATTCGGTACATCTCCTCAACAATATATGCAAGAGTTCCTAGAACCATTACACGCTTTGATTGAACATTTCCCACCTAAAGAAATCATTACAACCGAGCCACAAAACGGGAGATATCCAGGTGTTAGCAAACCGATGGACGGGGTTATGCACATTGAAAATCCAGTGGATGCAATCCAGTCATTTACTCAGCCATGTGATTTGATTTTAGTTATTGGCTCACTATATCTTTGCGGGAATATTCTTTCTCATATGGAATTAGATGTCAACATACTTTGATGAATAGGTCGCCCCTGAGGGGGGTGTAGGGGAATTATTCGCCTAACCAATTTCAACAATATTAGGTGATTAAATGACTTCAAAATGGGATTTAAGATTCATAGAATTGGCAAGACATATCTCGGGATGGAGTAAAGACCCATCAACAAAGGTTGGATGTGTCGTCGTAGGTGAAGACCGTGAAATTCGCTCAACAGGTTTCAATGGCTTTCCTCGAGGAATCAATGATGATGCTGAAAGATTGGCTGACAGAGAAAAAAAATACCCTTTGATATGTCACGCTGAAGAGAATGCTATTATGCACGCAGCTAGAATCGGAGTTTCCCTCAAAGATAGCACCGCATATGTCACCTGGCCACCATGTTCACGTTGTGCTAGATCTCTGATACAAGCCGGAATTAGAGAAGTTGTATATTCATCAAGTGAAGAAATACCAGAACGTTGGATTGAGGATTTTGAGATTTCAACAGGTATGCTTGCAGAAGCCAATGTTTTAGTTCGCTCAGTTTGATTGCCAAACGTTGATTCACTACTGTAATCAGCGATTTTGACCGGTGTTTTCAAGGCGAAGTTTCCCCCGTAATTGTTTATGCGAGCCATACCCGTCATAGCACTGGTTGTTTTGCTACTAATGCCAGGGTGCTCATACTTCGATGAAAATAACAGTGATTCTGAACCTGAAGAGGTCTTAGAACCTGAAGTAGAATTGATTCAAGGCTGTACTGACCCTGAAGCAAATAATTTTGACAAATCTGCTGAAGAAGATGATGGTTCATGCGAATATGATGAGCCAGAACCGGAACCAGAACCGGTACTTGGCTGCACAGATTCTGATGCAGAAAACTATGACTCAAATGCAACAGAGGACGACGGTAATTGTCAATTCCTCGAAACTGTTCCTTGTAATGGTCTGGTAATTTTGTGTCACAGAACATATGACCATGTAACATTTCCAGAAACCCATAATTCATTTTCAACCCATGAAGACAATATCTACTACCCAGCCAGTAATCATCGAACTGGTTTCCAGGCTCAATGGAATGCAGGTATGCGGGCATTCATGCTCGACACTCATTACTTGACTACTGCAGATCAATCTGCTTCAGCTGTACGGTTTTGTCACGGTGATTCAGATAGAGGATTCAGCCCCTGCACTTATGGTGCAGTTGACCCTTGGGTTTGGCTCAATGCATTGGAATCAGAAATGAATAGTGAAGACAGGGATGTTGTAACGTTACTAGTTGAGAACCATGTTGAAGGTGACCACTTGAAAGAATTATTTGACGATGTAGGACTTTCAGAGATTATGTATACCCATGAAATGAACGCAGAATGGCCTACCCTCATTGAACTGATTAATATGGACAAGCGACTTGTTGTGTTCTGGGAACAACCTGGTGATTCATCTCATCCTTATTTCCATGATTTCTTGACCCACAGTTGGACTACAAATTATGCTGATGAGGACACTTCTTCAATGGACTGTGAACCATTACGAGGCGATTCAAATCAGCCTGCATTTCATATGAATAATTGGTTAAAGAATCAGGCCGGTCTATCCGACCCGACTAGAGCAGGGGAAGCCAACAATGTTGATTTCATGGTTGATAGGGCGTTAGAATGTATTGAAACACACGGTAAAAGACCGACATTCATTGCTGTAGATTGGTGGGAAGAAGGCGATGTCGTTGAAGCGGTAAAGCGTGTGAATCAATTAGAATTAGAAGACGACTAACCCCAGAACCTTCTAGTTCTGGCATATTCAATTTCAGCGATGTGAATTGCTTCCAGTAACCCTTCAAGGTCACCTCGCTGCACCTTTCGCATCAACCTCTGACATGTCGCTTCTCCAACCCCTCTACCCATCAAGGCCAATATTGCATCCATTCCTCTATTGGCAACAGTTTGAGCATTCTTCATCATACGTTCTCGGTCTTTCTCGTCGTCTGACTTTACCCAAGCGATCAATTGCTTCTCTAGGCCTTCACGCATACATGCCAACATCTTACCTCCACATTTGAGGCAATTCTTAGCGTCGCTAATTTCAGGATATCTTGCAACCCTAAACCGCCTTACTGAGGCACAGCGTAAGCAGCATAAAATCGCTCTTTCATTCATCAACCTACCTTCCAATCGTGCTCGAACTTGCTGATTGTCGAAATTTGGAAGTAACAAATCTTTTTCAGAACGACTTGAAATCCCCAATGGGCCTGCCGCAGAAACCTCCAACCCAATAAGTCCTGATTGAATTGCTCGTAACACATCTGTCGCTCCAGCGATATCCATTCTTTCATGGAAAAGTTTGTTCAACACCTCTTCCATCACTGGAGTGCCCCTATACTTTTTCAGTAGAGCTTGGAGGTTGATTTTTCTCGGGTCGACCCCATGTTTCAAGATTCCGAAAACCTTAGCGACTTGAGCAAACCTCCAACGTACTTCTCTTGAATTTGGCAGAGTAACTGATAGAACACCTTCTAGCGCTTCAGGCGGAGTCTCAGACATCCATTCTATCAATTCGGCAGGCCTTACTCCTGCAACCTGTAATGAGATTCTGCATGGCTCAACGATTAATCGTCCCCATTTACCTGAACGGGTACTCGCCATTGCAAGAAGATAATGCCCTATCGCCTCATTGATGCGATTACCTTGACACGAGTTTACGATTAATGCCTTATCTCTATCTTCGATAGTTATCAAACGCTCAGAAGGAACCATGTTTGTAGAATTAAAATGAGTGCTAACAATGTCTGCTAGAATCCCTTTTGCTTCACCATTTAGGGGATAGTCATCTAATTTAGAGTCACCACCGAGGAGACCTGCAGGGTCTATTTGAGTAATTTCTTCATCTTCCATCAACCCTAAATCAATCGCAAATAATCTTCTCAGCCTGCCTGCTTCACGAGCAATTTCGGCAGGGGTCGGGGGGAGTTCTCCAACCCACTGAGGAGCATGCCCTTGGTCAGAAACAGGTGCAACTAACAATTCGCTTTTTTCAGGGTCAGCATCGATTACAATCCAGGTTCTTCCAGCCATAACAAACCTTCTCTGACTGCCATCTTGATCTTCACCACCATCATTCAATGAAAGTACGAAAGCCTCATCGACATTACCAAGACTCTTGCGAGTAACAGCATCTCTAACTCTGTATGATTGCTTATCTGGAATCATCGAAAGATGATTTGTTACCCATTGACGAGTTCTTCCGGAGCGGCTAATCCATCCCTTAGCATATTTCTTAGGGGCTTCGAATGTCAAACTTGCAAGTTTGTCACTTGGAGTTTCATTGTAAGCAAGTTTAGGCTGTTCAGGTAAATCCTCCTTAGAATGTGTTACCAATTCTTGCCACACATCATGAGGCCAGCGATACCAAGGTACATTTTTCGGATTATCTTCACAACGAATGACCCATCCATCGGCGAGAATATTTCCTATTGCTATCGTATCTTCTCTTCGCCATCCTTCAAATTGTACAGCACCACCAATCGCTTCTGTAATCGTATCTATTGGCAGGGCGCCGTGGCTGTGAACCATCATAACAATTTGATTTGCAGCAACCGAGAGAGGCTTTTCCCTCCACTCCACTGGCTCTATTTCGCCTGCAATTGCTTTGCGGGAGATTACTGCGGCTTCTGTGAGGTCATCACTTTCCCAACCTAGTAAATTTCCACTACCAATTCCACCAAGTCTGTGATCGGCACGCCCAACTCTTTGCAGTATTCTATCTACTGAACGAGGAGAGCGGATTTGTATAATATGATTGACGCTACCGACATCGATTCCCAATTCTAGGCTTGAAGTGCAAACCAATCCCTGAAGTTTGCCATCTCGCAAATCATCTTCCATTTGGGCTCTAGTCTCCTTAGCCAAAGAACCATGATGTACACCTATTGCTAAGTCAGGTCCAATCGCTTGTAATCTTTGAGAAACTGTTTCAGCACTATTTCTTGAGTTGACGAAAACTAAGCATGGATGTCGTTTAGAAATTATATCTGCTAAGCCGCGAAGTGTGGCATGGGCTCGGGGAGAGATTGCTAATTCTAATGAGCCGATTTCGTCTTCGGGTGTTTGGATGATTGCATCAACTGACAATTCAGTATAGCGTGGAGCTATAGCGACGATAGATTGGGCATCTTTTGAAAGCCATTTAGCGACTTGGTCTGGATTTCCAATGGTGGCTGAGAGACCAACTTTCTGAATAGGGGAGCCTTTGAAGGCTTCTAGTCTCGACAAACCAACTGATAATTGCCAACCTCTTTCACCATCTGCGATTTCATGTATCTCATCGATTACGACCGCTTTTACAGTACGTAGTAATTCACGTAATCGAGAACCTGTGAACATTAATTGAAATGTTTCAGGAGTAGTAATCATCACATTTGGAGGCTTGCGAACATGCTTGTTTCTTTCTGATTGGGGAGTATCTCCATGCCTTAGGCCAAGAGTAAGGCCAACCGCTGAAGTAATCTCTTCCAGCCTTCGGTCAACGTCTCGATTCAAAGCTCGGAGAGGAGTGATGTAGAGAATTGACATTCCGACCCATTCTTCACGAAGACATCGGTCAAGCAGTGGGAGAATGGCCGCCATGGTTTTTCCAGAGCCTGTTGGGGCTACAACCAGACGGTCTTTCCCGTCTGCAATCTCATCTTGAGTGACTTGCTGAACGGGTGTTGGTATCCATTTTCGCTCATCAAGAGCCTTCTGCAGACTCTTATCGAGTTTGGAGAAGACACCTTCGGCCATATCGATTGGGCGATGTCACTGGTTCAAGAGGGCAACGATTCAAATAACTATCAATAGTCATCATCGTAATCGTCATCATCTTCGTAATCCTCATCATCATCATCTTCCGATTGGTCTTCCCAATCTTCATCATAAAGTGAATCATCACTGTGAGTAATTGCAGTACGGTTTGCTGTAATTCCAATACCGACTAGAACGATTATTGACAGCATTGAGAATAACCAGATTAGAGGTTGTTCACGAACTGAATCAAACCACCCCATGTAAGATACATATACAATCTCAACCTTGTGTTCCGCCGTATTATCATCATCGTTAACCTCGACGATAACATCGTCCGGATCAACTTGAACACGAATCCTGTCAACGCCTTCTTCAGCATTCCAAGTGGCTGTAACCGGGATTAGTTCTCCCGCTCCGATTTTATTCAATGTAGTTGAATCAAAAGGAACAAGCGAATCACCTGCATAAAATGACACCTTGAATTGTGAAGATGTTTCTCCACCGACATTTTGTACATCTGCTGTAATTTTAATCTCTTGGCCAGGAGCAACATGGTCGTCAGATAGTGAAATCGATGCTATTTTCAATTGTGGACCTATAGCCCCCAAACGTACCCATTGTCGTTCAAAGTCCGTATCATCGGATGCTATTTCTGCAATTGGACTAGCTTCAGAATTGGACACTACAGGGAACTCATTCCCTGCTGAATCATATCCAGTGAGATAGAATCCTACCCAATCACCTTCACGCATAGTTACCCTTCCTTCATCTGTCAAATCAACAGTCCCTGTCCAGATTACTTGCTGTCCATTTTGCTGCATACCCAATGTGGATTGGCCCGCCCCCATAGTCAAGGTGCGGCTATAATCTCGCATTACCCAATGAACAATTTGTTTAGAGCCCGTCATGTCTGCATCTTCAGTACCATGGAACTCGACTGGAACTTTAGTCAAATCAGTGGTAGACGATATATCGATAATATTGATCGGAGACGTACGACTCACAACTCTAGGTGCCGTATCATCAACAATCACCCTCAAGGTGGTTGAAACTGTTTGACCAGTCATATCTTCTCCCTCACCTGGTATACCGCCTATCGAAATTAAACAGGTACGAGTTGGTGAGGACTTTAGCGTCTCTGCGTGCGATAGAGGAACTTCTACTGAATAGCCTCCATCATCCTCAAGGGAACCATCAGACCAAATGCTCTCTCCATCGAATACTTCGATTACAATCGCTGCATTTCTAGGGGCAGGAACATTACTTCCTTCGTATACGACCCTGCCTGTGAATTCTAATCGGTCATCGTTTCTAACGCGACTTCCATCGGCAACAATTCCAGTACGCGGTTCGCTGATATCTTCTACAAGGAATGATGATGGCTCTAATACCAAATCATTCTCAACAATGAAGGTATGTTCTGCTATGATGTGGCGTGTAGGGAATTCATATCCTCTCTCTTTGTATTCTAGAGATATATCTGAAATGTCCTCATCCGGCCAGTCCCAGCCGATAGTAAATTGATAATCCAACAATATCCAAGGCATACCTGATTCATTGGTAGTCTGAACCATAGCTGAAGTGGATGCTAAATTAATGAAATCCGAATGACTCGCAAATGTATCTGTTATTCCATAATAGGATATTCGTTGCTGGTCAACTTCACTATCTGGTCCTTCAAAATCAAACACTAAGTCAATATATTCGAAATCAATTGCAGTATTTGCATCGATTAACCCAAGGGAAATCGTTTGTTCAGTTCCAGCGAAAATTGGAGCACCGTCATTGTGGCCAAACCACTCTAAGCCAGTGAATATAGCACTGGAATCTTTTCGGCTTCGGAATGTTGCATCATCTTTGTCAAAACCAGGTCCTGTTTCCCAAGAATATGATTCATCATCCACTATTGTGGTGTGATGGAGAGGGTTACCTGCTCGGTCACCTCCGTCCCAATAATATGACACTCGACCCATATTTGGATTTCGAGAATGATCGATACTAGTGGAGAATGTCTTCAAGTCCGCTTCACTCTCATTGACTACAACCTTAGTTGCATACTCGCTTGGGTCAGCCTCACCGTTTCGGTTTAGGTCATGGTCTGCTTCAACCCAATAATACAGCGAGAGTTGTGTTGGATCACCAACTGCATCTGCGACTGTAACACTAACTTTTTGTGAATCATCAGCGGCTTCATAGGCATCATTCAGAGGAGTTGTTGCTAGAACTTCTGGTGAAGTTGCATCAACCTTGTATGTTCTGAACCAATCAGAGTTTGAGGCCATTACCATGCTAGCATCGCGTTCATTGTAGGTCTGAATCTCATATGCAAGACCACTTTCAACATCGATTTCAGGCATAATTATCGAGATGAAGAATGTACCATTCATGTTTGAAGTATCTCTCCAATCAGCATGTACAAATCCATTTTGAGCAATTCGTACGTCAAATGCACTGTCCTTTGGCGCATCGTTTGAGTCCGCAAACCACATTGCCCCTTGGAAGTGAAGAGTTTCTCCAGCTGCAACCCAACTTCCGTCTTCGACGTCATTAGAAGTTACTTCTCCATCGTTATCCCTGATGTTTAACCATCCTAAGCCGAATGAGTTGTTTACACGCAGACCTTCTGTACTAGATAGTGGAACTGGCTGGTATCCGTTTGTTCCAGATGTATCGAGACAGTTTGTCGTGAATCTCACATTTTCTTGGTCTGGGAAGTTAGAAGTCACATGGAATAACCAATGTATCTCCAAAATACCGTTGTTCAGGCTAGACCAAGATGAAGAGTCGATGTCAACCCAATCATCAGGGTCATTAGGTGATGGGAAGATATCTCCGTCTTGCCATTCCAATGTTGGTGCACTGGAAGAAGGGGATGCCATGAATCCTAAGGTTGCAGATTGGATGTAGTTATTCGCTCCATCTCCAACAATATGTCTTGTAACGACCTCATAAGGCTCATTTCTCTCATGCAGAATCTCACCTTCTGGGATACTAATATCCAGATTGACAGTATTGATTGTATATGTTACACTGAATCTCTCCAAGACTACAATTCCAGCCGTCTGAGAATTGATTTCAATAGGGATGTTCACATTACCTGAACCTGTATTTGGAATTAAGTCGTTGAATGATTTTACGAATGCTGAACCGCCGCGAGTAGTTGTTCCAAGGAGAACGCCTTGGCTTGTCCACTCATTGCTTCCATCTCCACCGACATCTATTCCCACTTGCTCAGGAGCATCTGAGTGTAATGCAATATTCAAGTCATCAAGAGTAGGTGTTGCTGCACCACCTGATGCAGTATATCGAACATAGATGTAGATATATCCGCTCGTCATCGTGACTGCCTTGGAGTCACCACTAAACTGGAACACCTTGGTAGATGAATCTTGGAATTCTACTTGTAGAGAAGTACCTGCAGGTGTTGTTGCATTCCACCACGCTGTAATTGCGACTGGAGCGGTTCCGGAATAATAATTAGAACGTAACTGGAAATAACCACTGGTTTGGTAAGATGTAGAATATATCAATGACACGAAATCAAGTACTGGCGTTTCAGTTGAAGTCCCATTCAGATATGCTTTCCAAATTATGCTAGACCCTGGAGTAGCAAATGTCAACTTCTGATTGAACAAACCACTCAGCCAAGTAGTTCCTCCATCATTGGAGACATCTAACTCGATGCTGGTATTAGCGGGAACGAATCCTACTAGCGATGAAACTGTAATTTCAGTAATCTGCTTGGATAGAGTGGTTGTAGTACTCGTGACAATTGAAGAAGTTGAAGTTGGCGTCCTATAATCGAATATAGCCCCTGTGCCTTCTCTTTGTATCTTGTTTAGATAGGTAGAAGAACAATAATTGTAATAATGACATTGGAATCCAAATGTGTTGTCCCCCAATTGGTCCATACCGTAGTGGCCTCCGCCATTTATCTGAACTTTACCGGTTCTTTCAACAAACAAATTGTTCATTGTAAAGTGATTGTGATAGCCTCTTGAACTGTAATACTCATTGGACACAATCTTTGGAAGGTCTACCATTAAGCCGCTTCCTTGGGTACTTGAATCTCCCAATTGCTCCTTAGAACCAAGCAGCCAACTTCCGTTGATCGATGAAGGATTGGAAGGATTAACTTCGTACAAGTATCTGTTGTAGTTAGGAAATACAGACTCATACATCAGAAGGAACATACGCCCTGTGTCCTCATCGATATCTACCCCTACTGGGTAGTTACTTCCAGAGTAAGAGTATGTGTTTTGACAGGTCCAAGTATTGAGTTTGTTTCCGTTACCATCCCATGTTGAAGATACTGACCATTTGACTAGGATTCGATAACTGTAAGATACTGACCAGACATTTCCTGCACCATCGCTAGTAGCATCATAGGCAGTGTATAGTGGCGTAGAGTATGAGCAGGTTCCTGTACTAATACTGGAAGTGCCAGCATAACTTCCTGTACTCATATTGTATCTCTTGATAGTAGGAGTGGTGTAAACTGAAGTGCTTGTGTATGTCGCACTATGGTACTCATCATCGTGAACAATTACAAATCCTCTGTAGTTCGATGTAGAAGTAGTCAGTGACTCTGGATTTAACTTACTGGTCCCACCGATGAATCCTTGGTCTCCATTTGCAGCGAATCCTCCCGTGTTGTTGACTGTGCCAGTAGATGTTGCTTCAGTCGAACGGTCCATTCCATTCAGATTAGTTGTTGGATTACCTACGAGTTCGACTTGCCCATTACTGACATCAAGGTTGCTTCTACTTCCGTAAGCAAACCCAGGAGGGACTCCTGACCAAGTACCACTCCCGGCTCCGCCAAAATCAGTGTTGCTGGTTAAATTGCCCCAAGTAGTTGAAGATGGCTCTCCTGCTATGTCGAAAGATGCCGAAGTAACTTCAGCTCCATAAGGGAATGTCAGATTTCCAGCAAAGCCATTTCCTATACCCGAGAATGTATGTGTATAGGAGGTTGAACCATCTTGGAATTGGGTCTCAGTGACGCCTGCTAAAGCGATCGGAGACATTATGGAAACTAAGAATAATGCTGATAAAAATATGGATTTTTGCATTGACTTTTCACCTATTACCACTGTGGGCCTTCGGCCCACGCGTGTTCTTCACATTTGAACAATACTCCGTCATGTCATTTTAGCAAAATAGCGAAAATCGATTAATGGGGGCGGTATTCGCAAAGCAGGTGCGAGACATGGGCTGGTGGGAAAATCAACACGGGAATCAATTAAGAATTGCAGGAACTGCGACATTTGCTTCATCACTACTTACGGTAATGTCTGCAGCGCAGTTGATGTTTCTTCAAGATAATGCTGATTTTCAAGAATACACCGGAGCATCAATTGTATTGATTGTTATTGGAGTGATTGGTCTTGCAGTTTCTGCTCCAGCATTCATTAATCTCAATACCCGTGCTAAAGCTCTTCAAGCAATAATGTCAACAAAATCAACATCCGAACTCCGTAAGCTCAAAGGCGACGGAGATGAAGCCGCCCGAATACTAGGTGGAGGCCACCAAGATTCATGGAATTCTTTCCTTCAAGAGAAGGGATTGAAGAAGCGTTGACTACTGGGTTGTAAAGATGGAAGATTCAGATCCGATGCGTACACTTGTTCGCGAGATTTTTCTCGCAGCAGGGATGATCGCCCTACTCGTTCTTGCAATGTGGGCACACACTGGATCTATGCCTCCACTAGTAGTGGTTGAATCTAATTCAATGCAGCACGATTCTAGTGGTGAAGTAGGTACAATTGATGCTGGAGATTTGGTTCTAGTTCATTCACCAGACCAAAATAAAATTATTACATTCGCAGAAGCAACATATCCTAACTCAGAGAATTTTGGTTACGAGTCTTTGGGAATGGAAGGCGATGTGATAATCTATGAAAGAAATGGAGAAAGTGATAGCACACCGATTATCCATAGAGCGCTATTCAAAATCAATACAGAACAAACAACTCAGATGAATGAAGAAGGTAAATGCCCCGAAGGAGTTCCTTGGAATGAGATATGTGTCATCACATGGACTGTGCCAGGCACTAAACAAGTGGATGTTGAATCACTAAATTTAGTGTTTGATGGAGATGGTGTTGGGGCGTACTCTTGTGGCGGAATTGCCGCTCAGCATGGTTCAGAATGGTTTGGTGTCGAAAATTATACACCACCTAATCCGGGATACATCACTCTAGGGGACAACAATGATTGTAATGATGACCAAGGTGTTTTTGAATTTGCAAAAGGGCTTTCTTCGATGCACAGCGGAATGATTAGGCCTATTCAGGAAAATTGGGTAATCGGAATATCTGGTGCTGAAATACCTTGGCTAGGAACTGTAAAATTGATGGTTAGTGGAGGCGACTCTCCCGGAATTAGTCAAGTTCCTGGTCCATCATTCGTATTTCTAATACTATTTGTTGGAGCGATACTTGCTACGCCGATAGTTGTTGAACCAATAATCAATAGGATATTGCGTAACTCGCCAGAAATGATTGCAGCCGAACGCGAAAAAGCGATTTCATTGATTCATTCGTCAGAAGAAGAATGATTAATTTTTCTTACCAGATAATCTATCGTCTGCACTTACTAAACGATTCTCAGTAGTGTTAATTTCATCCTTGATTGAAGTTAGGTCTGCTTGGTCAAGCATTCTTGAAATCATATCTCTGCGTCTTTTCAAATCCGAAATCCTTCTCCCTCTACCGCGAAGTTTGCTAGAGTCACCACGCATATCCATTAGCCATTCTTCTAACAAAGAGCCTGCCCATTTTTCTGATCGGACACGAGCAGCTAACATAATCTCATTAGAACGGTGTCTAAATCTCACTGCACCGTCAGGCATTCTACGAGTTTGAATGGAACCAGGTTTCCAATTTGAAAGATTGACTACTAGTGAAGACTCTTCGACTATCACACCATCTTCCCAAGATAAATCTGAAACTACAACTTTGTCAGAAAGACGGAATAAAATTTGTACGATTTCATCTTCCTCTAACCAGATTGAAATGTCTACTGCATCTTCTCCAAACGCCTGTTCGATCCAAGAACGGACCTCGCGATTGGTTGCGTCCATACCAATGCCAAGCAGAGGTCCTTCAAGAACTACACTACAGGAGGTTGAAGTGTAATCGTGTCTCCGCCAATTCATGGGGAGCGGTTTTCTTGCAATTGAAGCCGATTGGACGCTCTTTTTTGTGGCAATAATTTCGTGGTTTTTTGTCCTAAAATACTGGGAGAAAAGCGGGAAGTTGGATGAATGGAATGCTTCTAGAGTTTTATTTGGACTAGTGTTGATGTTAAGGACATCAAAAGGGCAAAAGACATTAGAAAAAATATCCAAACCTAAGCGCTTTTGGCGGGCTTATGGCGAAGTTTCGCTATGGGTATGCTGGGTTGCTATGTTCATTGTAACTGCATTTATCCTGATTGCTATTTTCTCAGCGATAATAATGGGTAACCAAGCGGAAGCAAGACCAATTTCAGAATTGGTTGCAATTCCAGGTATTAGCCCAATAATTCCATTGGGGTGGGGAGTTTTTGCTTTCGTAATTTGCTTAGTAATTCATGAGTATGGACATGGGATACAAGCAAGAGCACACGGCATGCGCGTTCGCAGCTTCGGGTTATTGATGGCAGGTCCACTTCCATTAGGAGCATTTGCTGAGCCTGAATATTCAGAAATTAGTTCTTCACCACGCAGAGAAAGGCAAAGAATGTTCGCAGCAGGTCCAGCGACTAACATCTTTGCTGCATTTATTTTGATAGTGATTTTGGGCCAAGTCGCTGGCCAATTTACGACTGCAGACCCCGGTGTGCACTCTAGTCAGATCATACTAGACTCAGGTGCAGATGAAGCAGGTTTGGAGCCTTGGGATGTAATTGTAGCAATAAATGGAACTGAAATTGTTGATACGGATGATTTTATTGACGTCATGGATGGGCTTTCAGCAGGGCAAAACGTTTCGATAGATGTAATACGGTATGAAGATGGTACTTCTGAAACTATTAATGTAAATCTTACAGACAAATACGCCTACTATATCGAATTGGGAATGGATGCTGAAACTTTAGATTCTATGGGAGTCGAAGAGGGAGATGCGTTTCTTGGAGTCCAGAACCTTGCAGGAGGTACTGCAGGTGTTGACCGCTTAGCAGGATGGGCACATCCTGATTTTGAAACGAGCGCTCTTGGTTATGCCATAAGTGTTCCAATGGATACGTTGAATCTTCTAATAACTCCATTCGAGAACCAAGGTGTTGCAATACATCCATCGCAAGAGAATATGCTTGATGCGGGAGATGGGTGGCTGTCTTCACTAGTAGGGTTAAGCGGACTCCTATTCTTGGTAAACCTATTATTTTGGTTGATATGGGTAAATATCCTTCTTGGATTTACTAATTTGTTTCCAATGATTCCATTCGATGGTGGACATCTTTTCAAAGATATAGTTCACGGAATAATGTCTGGTATACGAAATGTCGGACAGAAGACTGGGTTATACAAATTGCATCCTCTTTGGGTCGAGCATACAACCCGTAAAGCTTCATCAATATCATCGGTATTACTGCTACTGGTAATGGGTTTCATTATAATTGGACCATATCTGTGATACGCATTTGTGAAGATTCATTTCCATCATCCTCTTTGCTTAAGTCGATATTTTTTATTCGATTGTCAAGAGCATCTAATGTTGAACTTGTAGACTTTCTACAGACTAATGCCAAAAAGAGATGCAATGGCATACCTTGCTCCCAATCAAGGAATTCCTTACCGTTACGTGTAAGCGGAAGTGCGGGGATCCTCCTTGTTAACATTCCCAAACGGCCACTTAGTCGGCCCACTTCAACACGGAATATTCGCCAGGAGTCACCTCTGACCCCTTTCAATCTGTAAGCGTAAAGAGGCATTAAGTCACATCTTTTTCCTTCGTAAATCATTGATTGGTACTGGTCCCATGTTCGCCCAGATAGATACAGTTTGGGTTTTTTGGAAGATTTAACCTCAATCGGGAAACATAAATCTCCTCTGAGTGCTAACAAATCTCCGCTTCCTTCCATTCCAGAACCAGCCGCCCTAACTACCAAAAATGGCCGTTCTAGAACTTGCCTTGCTCTTGCTTTTGCTATCGGGTCACAAGATCTTGTTACCGCGTCGATACCTTTCGGAATACCTGCGAGAACTGCTCTGAGTTCTCTTTCATATTGGCTGGACACAATAATGAATCGTTGTCAAATGCTTTTGATGATATCGATGTTTACGCGTCACATTGAAGCGTGATTAGCACTAGGACGGTATGTGCGCCGAATAGCCGTAAGGACTGCGGATTTCCGCCTTTCTTTTCATTTAATGCGCGAATTAAAACGACGTGAATGTAATTTTCTCATGCTCTCCCCCGGTGATAGTTGGGACGGAATCCTACTGACCTCGCCTGAAGAAGTTAAGGACGGCGAAATACCAGTAGTGGAAGAAAATATTGAGATTGCTGTTGAAAGAGCGATTCAATCATCACGGGGTCTAGAGAGTACTGTTCAACTTGTATTCGGAATAGACCCTGGTCCGCGGCCAGGTTTGGCATGGTTAGCCGACGGATTGGTAGTAGGTAGCGCTCAATTGGAAAAGATTGAGAGTTTGACAAAGCATATCACAGCATTATCCACTGCAGTAATTCACAAAAGAATGTGTGTCAAAATTGGCGATGGAGCACCTCTGATTAGAGACCGTATAATCAATCAACTAATTCTGCATGGAATTGAAACATTAGAGGTTAGCGAACATCGGACGAGTCAAGGTTCCCGTTCAAAGGCTCATCTTCATGCTGCAACTCGGATTGCATTGATGAGTGGAACTCGAGTTTACCAGACGCGTGAACTCGTTCCTACCGATGGAGACTTGCGAGAAATTCAAAGACAATCAAGAATACATAGTTCTGGATATCTAACGATTTCAACTGAATTAGCAAAATTAGTTGCTCGTGGTGAAATCTCTATGGATGAAGCGATCAAGAGAGCCTGACACGATATTTTTCTCTACCCTTAGAGTATAACGTGATGACTCCACTAGATGAAACACAAATTGCAATTCCTTCTGCTAATTGACTGATGGCTCGAGCAGCAAGATGCCTTCCGCCTTCACCTGGTTTTGGACTTATACCGGAAGGGACCTGAACATAGCGCCCTGCATCACTTGCAATGCCTTTGGAGTTGAATAAAATCGCACCATCTAACCAAGCGAATTCTGCTAGAGTTTCATGGTTATTAGAATCTACAACACTCTTTTTATTATCCGAATGACCCTTGAATGGGTTCAAGACTAAAGCAGTGGTATATCTCCTTAATTTCGGAACTGAACCGATTGCGAATAATGCACCCACTGCATGTCCTTCTCGACCTCTGCTTCCAATATGACGTGCCAGTTCCATCAATCTAGCTAAGATTTCAATATCAATATCGTGTTCTTTGGACATTGTTACTAAACGGTTGGATGTAAGATTACTTGCTTCGATGACGATTAATCCATTCATTGGTTCACCAAGAATTGCTAGTATCTTATCGGTCGATTTGAACCGACCTTCTCCCAATCCCTGAAGAATAATATCGTGGAGATTATTCAAAACAGATAGCCCTTGGGCGGATAAAGACTCTTCTAAAACCTCAACATCAATATTTGTATCTTTGAGGTTCTCAGATACTTTGTTTGATGATGTGAGTGTTACCAAACGCATTTTAGGCGGCAGTACATCTCTAATTTTCATTATCATTCGAGAATTATTGGATAATAATACTGCAGTAGTAAATCCACTACGCTCGTTTTCAATAGCCGAGGCCACCAAATTTGGCAGATCGACCATCTATTTCACCTCAATCCATTGTGATGTCGACGCCGGGGAGTTGGTCTTCAGACTCACGGTATACAGTTCGCATGTTGTTGATGAAATTTCTTTGTTTGACAACAATATTGTACTCCCTGATTCCAAAGTCTTCTTCACCATCTAGTATTCCCAATAAGCATTCAAGGGTTAATCTTGCACCTTCACGATGAGGATATGCAAAAACTCCCATTGAAAGAGGAGGTGCAGCTATAGTCTTCACGCCTTTCATTTCTTTAATTGTAGCAAACAGGTTGTCATATGCCTCTGGAAGTAGTTGTCTGCGTGCTTCATCTTGATTTGGCCTACGGCAATCAGGGCTCACTACATGGATGATATGTTTGAATTTCTTATCCAGATTATATGGCTTAGAAACTACGTTATTTGTGACTGGACACGGAGGGAGATTTGACTTTCTCTGTTCGACACTTACTTCACGACAAAACGCTCGTAGTTCTTCGCCGGCAGCATTGTGTATTTGAGCGTCGATTCCTTCACGCCCAGAGAGTCGATTATTGGCAGGTGTGATGACTATATCTGCCTCTTGTAAATGTAGGTCCCCACCTATCACACGGAGTACTCCCCAGCGACAGGTTCGCGCCATGTACAATTGGACCATGCATTGAGAGGGGGGGGCCGACCTTCATATACACATTGACGAAAACGGCATAAAAAACCGAATTTGGGTTTATACATTCTATCGAAGTGACTTTGTGTAATCATCGCGCGGAGCGACTCATGTCCTCTAACCGAAGAGCGCTGATTATGGTCGCGCTTTTCGTTCTGAGTAGTATACAAATACCTATTTCTAATATTGAAGAACCTGTATCTTTGGATTCTATTACTGAAGGTTTTAGCACAGAAAACGATATTTGGAACGAATCTCCATTACGAACAGTCGCTGTACCAGATGGTTTCAACCTTTCAACTGCGATAGATTACAGTGACGTTGCTGTTTTGATTAACAATCAATCTGAAGCGAGTCGAACTATTGGCTGGGCCTTTGTGACTGCGAGGAATATTTCTGCAGAACGGATTTTCATATTCGACAACTCATCTACCCCTACTGATGAAACGATTAACAGAGACAAATTTGACACATATTTCCTCGATCCCTTTAGAGCGATGCTATCGACATACAATGGAACTGATATCAATTATCTTGTGTCAACCAAAGGTGTGCCTTTGAGAATAAATGGTGGGAATAACAAGGCCTCTTTCGACCAAGAGATCTCATTGGTTGGCGGAAGTTATGATGCTGAAATAGGAACTGACTGGTGGGGCACCCATGGTTATGGGCCATTGGCGGGCAAGGAATTGAAAGAATTCACTCGCGATGAATATGGTTTTTTCTTAGTAACTAGATTGACAGGATATACGGTTGAAACCGCTTTAGAATTGATTGAGAAAGCGAATGACTCGTATGGTTCAAGAGGAACGCTCATACTAGATTTAGCAACAAATCGAAATGATACAGGATACAAATTTTGGAATGATGATCTGTATGTAACAAATAGCACGCTCAATGGTACGAAAAATCTACCAGTGATATTCGATGAAGAAACTGAATTCTTGACAAATATGTCTAACGTAATTGGTTATGCATCTTGGGGCAGCAATGATGGTAATTGGAATAATAACTATCTCTCAAATGGGGGGTTTGACACAACTGACACTTCTTGGTCTAGTGGTTCTAGATACTGGAACGCATCAGCGCCTACCGTTGCAAGTGGGGATGAATTCATTTGGAATTACCAAACAGCCACTAAACAAGGCGGAAATGGAGCATTAGAAGCCAAGATATCCACCGAATGTAATCAAGAGTCTGGCGATTTATTGCCAGGGATTTTTGCTGAGTACTTCGATAACGAAGGAATCAGTTTCAGTACTGCCAGTATGCCTGACTTAATCGATAGAGTACCCGACCACGTCAGAATCGAAAATTCCTTAGCTTATTCATCATCCAATAATCCATACTCCGGCCTCGATGATAGATTCAAGAATAATTGGGGTGCAAGATTTAGTGGATTAATCGATATCCCTGAAAATGGAAATTGGACTCTTTACCTCAACACAGATGACGGCTCTGAATTATGGATTGACGGTCAAAGTGTAATTCAAAATTACGGAAGCCATGGCATGAGAGAGTATTCTGCCACGATTAATTTGACAGCAGGTCACCACGATTTTAGAATCGAATTTTTCCAGGGCGGAGGGCCTCATGGATTACGGTTTTCTTGGGAAGGACCCAATGTCAGTAAGGCAACTATTCCTGCTTCAGCATTCTTAGTAGCTGGAGATTACACACCTGAATCAAATAACTTGATTCATCATTGGGATTTTGAAGAAGGTACTGGGAATGAGTCTAGCGATAATGCCGCAAATGACTCTAATTTCACACTCTATGGAATGAACTCATCCAACTGGAAGACTTGTGTTGACGGTAACTGTCTATGGTATGATGGTAGTGACGATTATGCTAAGGTGAATGTTGATGATTGGCTAGGTAACTTCACTATCAGTCAATGGGTATGGGCCAATGTAACTAATCAAACAACGTACGCTGCTACCTTTGCTATCGATGATAATGCAGGGTCGAATCAGTCGTTCCAGCACATGGTATCTGGAGCCCAATGGAAACTTCATAATAATCAGTCACAGACATTTGGCGACGTTATAGCTCAGCAATGGACTCACCTAGTAACCGTATTCGATGGCGGAGAAACCCGACAGTATTTCAATGGAGTTTTAGTAAATACAAACAATTATCCCAATGGTTCGGTGAATAATTTCGACCTTTACAAGTTAGGAGTAAACCGAGCAGGTAGTGCATATTTCGAAGGAATGATAGACAATGTAATGGTTTGGGACACTGCCTTAAGCAATGGCTCAGTTACCGTTTTGAGTAGAGATATTGTGAATAATTGCTCAGCGTATTCAGGAAATGGCCAGGACGTTGCATATCTAGAAACCACACATGATATTCCTGAAAACTTCACAAATCATGCTTGGGTGATTTATGCCCACGGGATGAGAACTGGTGATGTATTTGGAGAATACAACATTCAAGTTTCATCTTTTGATTCTAATGGAACACTGATGTCTCAAAACCTTTCTTCGGATACTGCTTTTACAACATCATGGAACTCAGAAACTATGAGATTCAGACCTCACCCTGAGGCTACGTCCTTACAGATTAGAATTTCATTAGACATAGTGCCTACATCTACAGATGGTTCCCTGTTCGTAGACTCGGCTGTATTAAGAATAATCAGACCACATATGAATTGGGTAAACGGCTCAATTGTCGAAACGGCAGTTAGCACCAGTGCTCGTTCATTTAATTGGGGAACTTCCTATGGCCAATCTTTAGTTGCTGATATTTTAGAAGATGGAGCTAGTGGAATCAAAGGATATGTGTATGAACCATATTTGACCGCTGTATCCTCTCCTAGTGTCTTACTGTCATCATACACAAGTGGATTCAATTTGGCAGAATCATATGCAGCTGCTAATACCATGACTGGTTGGATGGGAGTTGTTGTTGGCGACCCAAAGATGAGTCCTTATGCCGATATTGTTCATGATCTCGAAATTATTGATGTCAGAATTGTGGATAATGTATCTGTTGACCAACATTTCAATATTGAAATTGCGATTCAAAATATGGGCCCAGGCGAAGGGGTTGGCGAACTGAAAATTTTGGACAAACTAGGAAGCGTAGTGTTGGCAAACCAATCGATTACCATTCCTAACGGTTCACAGAATGGCAGTCGCCAAATTTTAGTTTTGCAAATGAACACCTCTAGAGAAGGTTGGAATAATCTTGTTATTCGGTGGGAAGGAACTTCTCCTCTGCATCCTGAAAGAAATATTGACAACAATATTTTCGATATGACTCTCTGGGTAAATTCGCCTCCAGTGGTAGAAGATATCTTTTGTGATTCAAGCCAATATAGTCGAGGAGACAGATTTGTTTGCAGTGTTGAAGCGAGTGACGATAGTGCAGTTACAGGAGTTGATATCGCTTGGAGAATTAGCTGGGGCAATAATAGCAGCACTGAATGGACTTGGCAGAATACCGGTAGCCAAGACGGTGTTTTGTGGTGGACAACTATTGCTCTACCTTCAGATATACCTCTCGGAGTTCTCGACATTTCAGTTCAGGTAAGAGATGCCTCTAATTTGAGTGTAAATTCAACCTCACCCGCAATAGCATTGATTCGAGATGCTCCTGCCTTCTGGTTTGGCATACATGTTGCAGGAGTGGATGACCCTGAATGGGGCGGGGCTTCTGTACTAACTTCAGCCCCACTAACCGGAATAAAAAGAGGTCATATTTTGACATTGAGAGCGTGCGTACTAGATCCAGACCACGAACCTGGAAATCAAACGCCAATATTTAGTGCAAGCAGAGGCCTGATAGATGGAATTACACATCGCTCAGGAAGTAGCGTCGACCAACATTGCTACATATCTTCATTTGCAGTTGCGACCGCTACAAGTCTTGATTCATTTACTCTAGAATTGAGAGATTATGAAGGAAAGTTCTTGACACGCAGAACTATTTTGATTTCAGACCAATCACCGATAATTGAAATGTCAATTATCGATTCATCAGGAGAAACTGTTGAGAATGTACTTGCAGGAGGTGATGAGAGTCTGGAGATTCGAATTTTAGACCCCGATGACTCAGTAAACAGCGCGTATGGGGATGTGACGATTAAGTGGCCAGGACAAAGTGCGTACACATTCCCACTAAACTTCGAATCTGGAATTGCGATTCTGCCCTTGTTTACTTCTGAAAGTATCGAAAGTGGAGATTTAGAAATAGACGTTACGATTACAGGAGCTAATGGTGCAAGTAATTCGTCACACTTTGAGACTCCAATCCTGCTAAGTCCTCCAGAAATAATATCGATTGATTTATGCCAAAATGGAATTGAAATTGAAGAATTGATGTTTGGGCAAACCGCAGATGCTGCAGTTAGGATTCGTTCATCTCGGCCATTATCGGAAGTAATTGTGAATTTAGAGCAAATAGGATGGACGGTAGTTGCCCCTTCGCAGTCACAAACCACGTGTGGAAGTGATGTAGCGGAGCAAAGCGATTCATTCTTCTTTAGAATACAATTAGATTCTTCATTCGTTCCAGGTGAAGGGTCTCTTGGAGTTAGAGTAGTAGATATTGATGAAATTGCATCTGTATCTTACCTTCACTTTGAGTTCATGCACTCTCCACCAACTATCGAAGTCGATCATCCACTAAATGCTAGTTATGAATCTCTACTTGAGATATTAGTCGAAATGGAAGATGCGGATGGTATCGATGCTACATGTAGCATTATTTACTCGCAAAATAATACTGACATTTATTCCAGGCCAGATAGTGATGTAGGTGATTTTGATGGAACTGGTATTTGGTCAACCTCTTGGTTAATGCCTAACAACATAACCGGCAATCTTTCGATAGATGTTTCTTGTATTGACTGGAGCGGCAATATGGTAAATTACTCTGCGGTAATCTTTGTTGAACAGCCAGAGGAATGTGAAACCGACTGCGACAAGATTAGTACCGACACTGAAGAGGAATCTAAAGCGCTAACTACGCTGATGTTCGGCCTCGGATTACTCCTCATTACCATAGTCACATTAGTTACAATACGCGTGCGCACGCGAGGGAATGAGGCTGAAGAGGGGGAAACTTGGCATCTAGATGAGGGTGAACCTGAACGAGATGAAAGGATTCCAGAAGGATGGAGTTTGGAAGAATTTTTACTATGGCTCGATGGTGACATGCCAGATGACTGGGAAGAAGAGCAATGGGAATTATATCGAACTAGCCTAGATGATCTAAGATAAGTCGTAAATGATATTATTTATCCTCACCTTGCGAATAGTTGTTGTTAGAACTATGAAGTGGTGAGGAAATGGCCCGCCTCCCATTCGCTATACTGCTCCAATATGGGTCTCGAAAGGGCTCACTGCGCTCAATATGTAGCGCAGTATAGCGGTTTGGCGGGGGAAGCATTATAACCTTCATGTAACCGTAGCCAGTTTGAGGTTTAACCAATGGGTGAAAAGAAATACTTCGTTCTCATGAAGAGCGGAAAAGACACAAGCCAAGTTTTTGCGAGCAGACAACCACGTGGAGCGGCACTAAAAGCTGCAACACGCGGACACACAGACATCCGTCTGCGTGAGCGTGGGACCAAGAGAGTCCACGTATTCACCGGACGCATCGACACTGTCGACAAGCCTGCAAACGGCCCAGCGTGGCTTCCTGACAAGATCAAGAAGGCTAACGTAAAGAAGCAAGGAATCGAGCACCTTTGAATTAAGGATGCAATTTTGAATTGCTGATACCCGTTTTGCGGGACTTTGCCCTTCTCAGAACTTCGGTTCTGGGAGGGGCTTTTTTAATTTTAGATGTCAATATTTAATCTGACATTGAACATTCCTTTATGTCTCAAGTTGATTTCGACGGTTTGTGACAACACGTTTCACGATACGTGATTTGGCTAGTTTAGGCTTAGGCCTTGCTTTCATGTATGTGGGAATTGACCATTTTATTCATCCAGCATGGTATCAACCAATAGTGCCTGAGGTTCTTCCTTCAGCACGATTCTGGGTACTCCTCAGTGGATTCTTTGAAGCAACCCTGGGTTTAATGTTAATCATACCAAAAACAAGAACAATCGCTTCCATAGGTATGGCTTGGTTACTAGTGCTATTGTATTGGGCCAATTTCAATATGTGGTACAACGATATTCCTCTAAATGGCACCGACTATGATGGCAAATGGCACGCCTTCAGGCTGGTAATACAAATTGTTCTAATTTTTACAATTACGTGGATAGGAGAAATAACTCCATTCAAAGGCGAAGAAAAGCGTATTCAATCCATGGATGTTTTCAAAGGACGAATATCATCTAGTGGATTTGCTAGTGGTGATAGAATTGTTGTTGGAGACTGGAAAGAGTCTCCCCTGGGTAGTTTTACCGACATAATGTGGGCTCGTCCTGATGGTCATCGAACATTGATTGCACCCAACCAGGAGGTTGTGGATTATGTTGAAGGAATGTACTCATTTGATGAGATAAAGATTCAAGATATCACTGTTACAGAAAAGCAAAGGAGATTCACATTAAGTTGTGAATCAATGGATTTAGATTTTAGTTGGAAGAAGGGATGGAAGATCCCGTTTAGAAGGTCGCTATTTTTCATTGCCACCGTTGAACTATTTTTTGCCAAACTATTTTTTGGCACACGAACACATGGTACTACCAAAAATAACCGAAAGGAATGGTACGCAATTGACCGTGTTTCAAACATAACCGATGCTAATGCTACCATTGAAGGAAAGGATGCAGGCGGTAAAATGCCAATGAAGGAGCCATGTAAATTTGGCTTTAGCGAAGCTCCAAAGAAACCATCTTCATGTGAAGTTAGAACTCATATTCTCTAACAGGTTTCTGAGTGTCATTGGACTGATGATGGAAAGCAATTGGAGTTGCCAATTTTACTCAGTCAATTGGTTGTTCATTCGGCTTAATATTCATAATCAAATCGAATAACTGCGAATCATCATTCTCTAATTCTGTGATTGCATCATAACTTTCTTCCAAAATATGGCTATTCCCTTCCGCAGTGATTACCAAATTGTAATCGGATGAAGCCCTGCGACACATCCGATTACGGTTTGTTGATGCTTCAAGTACAAAATCCGTATTTTTAGTAATTACTTATTCAATTCCTCTGTTGCAACTATCTTATAGATACAAATCAAATACATGCTTTCAGTGGGCCCAACATGCGTCTAGAATGGCCCGTCTATGCATTTACTGCTTGTGTTTTCCTCACTTTTGCTCTAAGTGTTCAGTTCCTTTCCCTTGGCGATGGTGCCGTCGTTGGACTGTTCGTGCTGCTGACCGTGGCCTATGCATGGGTTGCTTGGTTGATGGTCAAGCAAAAGGCCGTCCTCGAACTTCACTCCTACACCGCCTGCAATACGTGCGGTGAGTTGACACCTTCACAAGGCAAGTACTGCATGAATTGTGGCGCTGATTTAGATAGTGTTTAGAACACAATTTGGAATATCGAACCGGTTAAACAGTGGTTCAATTAGATACAACTTTTGATTTGCAAAGCTGCACTCAAAGGTACAGTCCTCAACTCACCCTCTCGTTTGAGAGGGTGATTGAGGTTAGCTTCAGTACTTCTCAGTACAGTTTCATTCTCTGCGGATTAAAGCAGCGCCTAGAAGACCAATGGTTGCTAGGATTCCAGTGAATCCAGGCATTGGGTTTTCATCAGAGTAAGAATCTGCTTCTTCAGAGTGTAGACGAGGTGTGTTCCATTCTCCATCCACTTCTAGAGATGAAGTGTCAATCATTATCATATCACCTGAATTAAGTGTACCACTTTCATCCACATCGATGAACATAACTGAGTGACCAGAGAATAAGAATGTGTCTTCTGTTACTACAATATCCGATAACTTGACTGAGTAAACATCATCTTCACAATTCATGTCATCGTCACAGTATGCAAGAGTTACACTGTAATCATCCAAGTCTCCATGAAGGTCAACCATAGCCATAACCATGATTGTTTGCATGTCTTCCATGACATCTTCTCCATCATCATCATTCATGGCTGCCATCATGTTCTCGAATTCTGCGAAGTTCAATCCTTCGCTATTATCATCATCATACATGGAGATCATCATTGCAAGATTTTGGTAATCTTCGTCTGACATTGGCTCTTCAGAATCATTTCCAGCATCAGACCATTCGCTTGCAGTGACTTCACCATCACCATTGGAGTCAATCATGCGGAAAATCAGTTCTGGGTCATCTTCATTGTCGCCATCATCATTCATGGCTTCCATCATTTTCTCGAATTCAGCGAAGTTCAATCCTTCGCTAGAATCATCATCAAACATGTGCATCATTTCTTTTAGACTTTCAAAGTCTCCTTCGCCCATTGGTTCATCAGAATTATTTGCAGCATCAGACCATTCGCTTGCAGTGACTTCTCCATCACCATCAGCATCAAGCATTGCGAACATATCCTCTGGGCTAGCATCATCTCCACCATGGCGTTCTTCGACTATCATTAGTAGACCACTGCCTGAATCAGCATCGTACTGATACATAACAATGGTTTTTGAGGAATCCGCGTTGTAAATGGTGAATGCATTAGCATCACTATCGTCGATCTTACCAATGTATTCTGTACACATGTATGTGTCAGTGTCGAATTCACCATTACAATCAGATTCGTCTTCTGTTATGAAATGGTCCCAGAGTTCAGTACCGTTTACAGCTTCAATGGTTCCATAATCGCACATAGTAGTGTTATTCTCATCCGTCGAACACCCTTCATAAACCATCATTAGTGGAAGGTTGAAAGTAGAGTTGTCAAACGAGTAGTTTACATCATTGGCAGGTGTTCCGCACAACGAATCGTCTAGGTTAGAATTGTCGAATACAGACGAAAAGTCATCTGTAGAATCGATCATTGATTCATCTACAAAGTTAACGCACTCGTAGTGAGCACGGCTATCTTCATCATTTCCATCACGGTCATCTTCACCAGATGAATACATTGAGTTTAGGTAGTCTAATTCTTCTGAACTCAAGAATGTGTCATTGTCCATATCGCTAATGTCGAACATTAGGTCGGCACCAACATCAGATGCAGACATGTCTCCAAATCCATCATTTGCTAGGTCATTATTGATACAAGCAACTAATTCTTCGTAAGACACCATTGTGTCATTATCTGAGTCACAGTCTTCCATTCCACGGTCGAATGACCAGGAATTCTCTCCTGTGTGGCCGTCACCACTGTCTGAAGAAACCCACATGTAACCTGCATACTCACAATCCATCTGGTTGTCATATTCTTCTAAGACTACGTGTCTATCCATGTCGTAGCAGACCATGTCTTCTTCACGGTCTTCATCATGTCCGTCATGGTCATCCTC
>TARA_B110000444_G_scaffold233195_1_pt1 | contig 64238 bp, 57 predicted proteins | sample TARA_B110000444 | Tara Oceans TARA_B110000444 (sample SAMEA4398370) | marine metagenome | biome: Polar Biome; feature: [SRF] surface water layer (ENVO:00010504); material: water (ENVO:00002006), including particulate matter (ENVO:01000060) such as... | depth 5 m | reverse complement strand
GGTGCCCTCAGAGAGAATTCTGAAGGTGCACCTGCTGCTGAAAGTTTCGTCCAGCTTGCAACATTCCCAACAGGTGTGAGAGAAACTCTTCCGTCTTCACGTAATCCCTTTTCGTTCAACTGACGAGGAGGCCAAACCAAAAGTTCTCCAAATTGTTGACCGGACAAAGCCATCCGAGCAACTCCTCCTTCGATGTACTGTGAACTTGAAACATAAGCCCCTTGACTAACATGGCCGTCTTGGAGTTCCTTTTCCCAAGCGTTAGCAATGGCCATGTAAAAGTCGTCATCTACCTCAACATAGGTCTCCAGTTCAGGAAGTTCGATTTGAACATCACGTTGGATAAGAACAACAGTCGCGTCATCTCCAATGAGCAGATCCCATTTACAGGAATCATATGTCACTTCATCGGCCATATCTACACCTGTAGCCATCGTGAATATTGAACCATTAACGCCTTCCGCCAATGAGACACATTCAATCGCTTCACCTAGTGAAATCCGATGTTGAAGGGCAGCGATGGCTAGCGTAGTATGATCGCTATCAGCGCCAAAAACACGTGCTCCATCTCTAGTGAACGGAGATTGAATCAAAGTATATGTTTCATCCCAAGCAAGGAGGTATCCTTTCCATACATCGGTACCTGAGATCATTGCCGTTCCCTCCCTAATACATGGACTGCGCAGGTTGCACCTGACCCACCTACGTTGTGGGTTAGTGCTGTTTCAGCATCGCGAACTTGCCGACCGTCTGCAACTTCCCCCCTCAATTGTTTGAAAACTTCAACGATTTGTCCAGTTCCAGTAGCCCCTAGAGGGTGACCTTTAGATTTCAGACCACCGCTAGAATTGATGGTCACGTCACCTTGGTTCAGCACACCTCTACCCTCTCTTGCGAATGCACCACCTTCTCCTCGTTGTGCGAAACCTAAATCTTCGGTAGCCATCAGTTCAGCAATTGTGAAACAGTCATGAACCTCTGCAAGGTCAATATCTCTGGGCGTAATTCCGCTCTGCTGATATGCTTTCTTTGATGCTTCTGCTGTGGCTTTGATTTGCGTGATAGAAGGTCGGTCGTGAAGAGCGAGCCGGTCCGATGCAGCACCTGAGCCACGAACCCAAACAGGGGTGTCAGTGAACTGCTTGACTACATGGTCTGCCGCCAATATTACACAAGAAGCCCCGTCGGAAGTAGGGCAGCAATCGTAGAGCGTCAACGGATCTGCAACCATAAAGCCGCCTGCAGCTTTCTCGAACGAAACCTGTTTTTGGATGTGTGCGAGTGGATTCATAGCACCATGCGCATGGTTTTTTACACTAATGTGAACCAAATCATCGTGGTTTGAATCGAATTCATGAAAATGACGTCGTGCCATCAATGCATAGGTGCCGGGGAATGTAAGACCTGCAAGACGTTCCCATTCAGTATCGCCTGAAACCCCTAACCAAAATCGTTTTCGTTCAGGGGTTAAATCATTCATTTTTTCTATACCGCCAGCCACAACGACATCGGCTTGTCCAGACTTAATGGCCATCCAAGCGTCACGGAATGCGAACCCCGAAGAGGCGCAAGCATTCTCAACACGGCGAACGGGTACGCCATCCATTGCTGAGTGCTCGGTAAGGAGAGCCGCAGTATTTCCCAGTTGAGAACCCCCAAAAGCAATACTCCCAATAAATGCCTCATCAATTTGTGAAGGAGAAAAATCTCCGTCTACGCTCTGAAAAGCATTCAATGCAGCCTCAGCCCACATTCCTTTGAGCCCGAGTGAGTGATTTCCAAATTTTGTCTGACCGGCACCGACTACCGCAACATCAACCATAAACGAGCGGAAAGGGTGGCGGCATTTCATACACTCGCTGCAAGATAACGAGATTTCTAAGTTCTGTATTTGTGTTGGTTCCTTGCCCGCAGGGTTCTTGAACAGGTCTCACCCGCATGTACAATATGCTACGCCAATGCCGAACCCATGGACACTTCTCCGGAACCAACTGCGCCGTTTGTAACGATGAAGGTAAATTCATCATGAGCGACAAGGAATCCAATTCGCTTGGTCGCATTCTTGCCCTCGTTTTGCGGCATGCTCCTGAAAAGTTCAATGTTGAAATGGACATCAACGGGTGGGTAAACGCCCGGGAACTTTCAGAAGCGATTGGAAAGCAACGTCGCCATTATCACTGGTTGCGAGCCTGGCATTTTGAAGCCATCTCAAACGCAGATGACAAAGGACGTTACCAAGTCGAAAACGGTATGATACGCGCAACATATGCACATTCAATTGAAATTGACCTCGACCTTCCAACTGATGACATCCCAGAAGGGCTTTACTACCCATGTTCGCCTGATGATGTCGCAACTCTGCTAGAATTTGGCCTAACGGCCGGTGACCGAAAGAACGTGCATTTGTCCCGCACCATCCCAAATGCAATGGAAGCAGGACACGTCCACATTCACCGCCCAGCAATTCTTGAAGTTGATACTTCACGAGCAATTGCAGATGGACACACCATTTACCGTGCGGGGAAAACTGTATTCCTAACCGACGATGTGCCCGGTGAATTCCTTTACCAGGTTGAGGCAGATGACCCACTGCTCCTTGAAATCGTTGCTCAATGGGAGCAAGAAGAAGCAGAAGAAGAGTGAATCACTTCTTTTCTTGACCGCAAGCCGGACAGAAATTAAGGTCGTTCTCAAGAACCGTATTGCATGAACTGCAATGTGAATGGCCAGTCATTAATGCCTCTACCTTGAAAGGAGCAGGTGTCTTTTGTTCCAATGCTTCTTTGTCAACAAGTAGGATAGGATCGATACCGTGACGTTGGAGTTCTGCAACTCTATTTTTGTAAATAATGGCTTCTTGTAGAGCGGATTCCAACTGCCATAGCCTGTTCTCTCGCTCCTCGCTATCCGCAATCGTGCGAGCCTCTTCGATACAGACTTGCAAGTGTCGCATGAATTCGTCAACATTCGGTTCGTCCGCCATGTCTTTGGCTCGTCCGCCTTGCCTCATGAATGCTTGGAATCATCTGCAAACATGCGGTACGCTCATTGCGCAAGAAATGCTCCATCAACTATGCGAGAGCGTGTAGTCATCAAGTGGGGCGGTGGACTCATCACGAAGAAAGACGTTCTCAAGCAACCTCGGTTAGATGTCATAGGAAGTTTGGCGGATCAAATACTAGAATGTAATTTACTCGGAATTGATGTCATTCTTGTCCATGGGGCTGGTTCCTTTGGCCATCTTAAAGCAAAAGAATACCGTCTGGCGGAGGGACGACTCAATCCCTCGGATTCCAGTACCTTAGGTCCAATGACCCAAGATGAAGCTATTGTGGAGGTTCGAAAGGACATGCTGGAACTTAACAAGCATATCATGGAAGCCTTAACAAAACGAGACATTTCAGCCGTATCTCTACCACCTCACCAGTGGGCCAATGAGACAGGAGCAGACTTCAAGGGTTCTCTTGAGCATTTTATTCATGCACCAAAAGGAATTACCATGGTCACCTTTGGCGATGTTGTTTCATGCGAAGGAGACAAGGAATTCGGAATTCTTTCTGGAGATGACCTTGTTGCGAGAATTGCCGTTGAAGTACCCCATGTTAAACGGCTTATTTTTGCAATAGGAGGAGTTGATGGAGTGTTGGCTGTCCCGCCAATGCAAGCTGGCCCAGACGATCTCATCGAGGTACTTACAACGGAACATGTATTTGATGGAGAACACGAATCGGCCATTGACGTAACGGGTGGAATTGGCCTTAAAGTTGACAGAGGATTCTATGTTGCCGAATACGGGATTGACGTCACCATGGTCAACGGTGGCCATCCATCGCGAGTTTTGGACGCTTGTTTAGGTCGTGTCGTTAGAGGTACAAAATTACACCCCTCGTCATCAATTTCCAAATAACATTAGAGAACTCTTCATGTAGCGACCGCGCTCACCATGGGTGGGGACTGACATGACTGGCTACGGTATTGATGATGTCCCCTCTCTTACCTTGGATGATGTCCAACGAAAAAACTTAGTTTCGGAAGACCGGACCCAGGCTGAGTTGATGGCGGAAGCTGTCATTCAGGTCTCAGAAAACGATCACGTCATCGGCCCTATCTCAAAATTGGAATCACATTCTGGTGCTGGTGAATACCATCGGGCGTTTAGCGTTCTTCTCTTCAATTCCAACAATGAATTATTGCTTCAGCGGCGTTCAATGGACAAAGTAACGTTCCCGGGCGTATGGGCTAATTCATGTTGTTCTCACCCGCTTCACAGCGAAGAGGAACTTGACGAGAAAAACGCAATTGGTGTCAAGCGTGCTGCAATACGCAAGTTAGAACAAGAGTTAGGGATCTCCCCAGAATCCATTTCTATCGATGATTTTGTATTCATGACGAAGATGCGATATTCATCCCGTATGAATCAAGAATGGATCGAGCGTGAATTGGACCATATCTTAGTCATACAAGCCGATGTAGAAGTCAGTCAGAACACCAATGAGGTTTCTGAAGTTATGTGGGTTAACCAAGACCAACTCGAAATGATGCTCCTTGAAGAGCGTGCAGGAGAAGAAGCTGTTGCGCCGTGGTTCCGTTGTATTGCCGCACGAGTCATGAACTCAAATTGGTGGGCTGCAATCGGAGATAAGACCGAACTTGAAGCTTTGAGCGACGACCTCATCCATGACATGGGTGATGTGAGCCACATGCTACCTAATGCGATTGGAGCAGACCTTATCACATCAATTAAGGAAGTGAAACCACTTGTTGAACAACGTATTGAATCCAGTTTGCGTGCATCACGCCACCCACGCCTTGCTGATGCTATGATGCATCTAATTGAAGGAGGTGGAAAGCGGATGCGAGCCACACTACCATGGTTAGTGGCCAAGGCCGTAGGAGACACACATTCAGGGCTCCTTGATATCGGTGCAGCCATTGAAACGGTCCACAACTTTACCCTCGTACACGATGACATCATGGATGATGATGAGGTTCGCCGTGGTCGAAATGCTGTTCACATTGAATATGATATGCCCACTGCAATAAACGCAGGTGATGCAATGCTTGCTATTGCATTTGAGCGATTGGTTCAAGCAGAAAATTTGGAACCACATGATGTCGCCCCACTGGTGAACAGAATTGCCTGGATGGTCCGACGTGTTAGCGAAGGGCAGCAACTTGACATTGAATTTGAAGATCGTCTCAATGTTTCCGAAGAGGATTATTTAGAAATGATTGAAGGGAAAACTGCTGTCATGTTCCTCGCCTGTGCAGAAATCGGAGCCCGTGTTTCTGGGGCTGATGATGAGGTGATTCAACTGATGGCTCAATGGGGGCTATCTGTAGGATTATGTTTCCAATTAATGGATGACTTGATTGATGTACTCTCCGATTCAGCCACACTAGGTAAGCCCGCAGGTTCGGATGTTGCTCAAGGTAAGCGAACGCTGATGGTGATTCACGCCCTTCAACAACCAGATTCCGAGGCTAAGGAAATTCTACTAAAGGTGTTGGGTAAAGGTGAAGATGTTGCTCCTGAAGATTTGCAAGCAGGACTCAAGGCTCTCGAAGATTTGGGCTCAATAGCATATGCACGTGAAAAAGCTGTGGCGTATCATGCAGAAGCACACGAGTGTCTTGATCGGTTAGGGGACGGCCCGGCGATGGTCGCTCTCAGAGAGCTTACGGACTTCCAACTTGCTCGGATTCATTGAGGATTGAAACAGATTGGCCCGTCTCTACTTTACCTGCTTTCATAACAGATGCATACCATCGCGTTTGACTAGCGTCTCGTTTGTGGCTGAGCGCACTAAAGCCTTCATTGAGGAATGATGCCTTGATGGTCTTGCAAGGTGGAGCAGGACCAGTTATCTGCAAAGTTACTGAACCAAAGTCCAATATCACACCGGTAGTGAAAGAATTTGCCTCTAAACCCTGGATTAGAATATTTTCTCCAGTGGAACCAGGACCGATAGGATGGCCTTCTGAAATTAATCTTGTCAAAACAGAATCAAGTAACAAACATACTGCTCTTGTTGGTCCACCATGATGCTTGAGATCGTTTTGGCGGTCCCCGATACATCCGGTATTAGTAACCACTAGTGTTTCCACTGGATGTTTTGGAACTCCTCCGTTAGGGTTGACAAATAACCCAAGAATTCTGGGTTTCATAGGGTCAACCTCAGTCGGAATAGTAAGATTCGGGGTTAGGTTCGGGCTTGAGGCCCTTTCGCTGACGAATCTCTCCGACGACCTTGTCAAAGAGTTGTGGTGGTAGAATCTCAAATCCTAGATTTTCTGTGTTCCAAACAGCTCGTCCTTGTGAAGCGGCACGAATATCGTTTGAGAAACCGAAGGTTTCTGCAATTGGGATGACACCAACAACGGTCGTTACGTTACCTTCAGAAGGCATGTCTTCGATGATCCCACGGCGGGTTGTGACTTCACGAGTTACTTGACCGAGCCAGTCGTTTGGAACGGAAATGTACGCCTTTTGCATAGGTTCGAGGATGACCGTACGAGCTCTCATCATAGCGCCCTTGATTCCATTACGGACTGCGGGGATGGTTTGAGCCGGACCACGGTGAATTGCGTCTTCGTGGAGTTTAGCATCAACCAAACGAACGTACATTCCTTGGACTGGTTCATCAGCAATTGGTCCCTTAACACATACTTCATTGAATGCTTCAATGATAAGTTCACGCGTCTCGTGGAGGTTTTGAATACCCTTTGTATCATTCACGAGGACGTTGGTTCCCTTGATAGCGTAAATCTTTCGCATAGTATCTCGTTCCATTCCAAGTTCTCCGAATTTGTTTCCGGTTTCCTTAGCATCTCCAGAGCGGACAGGACCGTCTCCGAGGTCCCCTGAACGGAGTGCTGCGACGACCTCTTCAGGAAGAGCTTCAATTTCAAAGAAGAAGCGGTTGTGACGGTTTGGTGATTTACCTTCAAACGAATGCCCACGGCTGCTACCTTGGATACCTTCACGGTAAACAACGATTGGTGGACTAACCTTGACCTTGATATTTTGTTCTTCTTCAATACGGTATACGGTGATCTCCAAGTGGAGTTCACCCATTCCAGCGAGAAGAGCCTCACCTGTTTCTTGGTTGGTGGTTACTTGAAGAGAAGCGTCAGCCTTTGCCAGGGAACGTAGTGCATCGATGAACTTTGGAAGGTCCTTCATGCTCTTTGGTTCAACAGCGACTGTGACTACAGGGTCTGAGTAGTGACGGATTGCTTCGAAAGGAACGAAATCCTTGTCACGAGATAGTGTAACACCAGCGGCTGCTGAGCGAATACCTGTAACTGCTGCAATGTTTCCAGCAACGACCTTTGGAACTGTGATTCGGTCGCCACCGACCATCATTGAAACTTGTTGCACTCGCTCAGCCTTTGCTGCACCGATTGCATATACGGATTCTCCTTGGTTAATGGAACCGGAGTAAATACGTCCGACAGCTACTTCCCCTGCGTGAGGATCCATCCAAATCTTGGTGATCATCATTGCAAGTTCTGCATCAGGGTCACATGTGACCATTGCCTGTCCAATTTCCGATTCAAGGTCACCGTTCCAAATGTTAGGGATACGGTATGGTTGAGCTTCTACGGGACCGGGGAGTTTGGTAACAGCCATGTCAAGAAGAACTTCGTGGACTGGAGCTTTCTCAGCCAAAGTTTTCTGGTCTTCGTTGTTGCAGTATTCAAAGATTTCAGTCATTGATACACCAGACTTCTTCATGTATGGAATGGTAATTCCCCAGTTGTGGTAAGCTGAACCGAACGCAACAGTTCCATCCATAACGCTGACTTGCCATGTTTTCTTAAACTCCTCAGGAGCGAATTGGCGAATGAGTTTGTTAACCTTGATGATCGTTTCTTCAAAACGCTTCAACATGTCTTCAGGAGTAACCTTTAGTTCGTTGATAAGTCGATCTACTTTGTTGATGAAAAGAACAGGCTTCACCTTCTCTTTCAACGCTTGGCGAACAACAGTCTCTGTTTGAGGCATTGGCCCTTCAACAGCACAAGCAAGGATAAAACATCCGTCAACAGCTCGCATAGCCCGGGTAACGTCTCCTCCAAAGTCAACGTGACCAGGTGTATCAATGAGGTTGATTAGGAAATCAGTCCCATCAACGCTGTGAACCATTGAAGCGGAAGCTGCGTTGATGGTAATTCCACGAGCTGATTCTTGCTCGTCAAAGTCCAAAACACGGGCAGCACCGGCGAGTTCGTTTGACATCATACCGGCACCGGCAATGAGGTTGTCTGAAAGTGTTGTCTTTCCGTGGTCGATGTGTGCAGCGATGCACAAGTTTCGAATTTGAGGAAGGATATGCATGACCTCTGTGGCCTTCTTGATGTTGTCTTCTTTGCGTCCCATGGTTACCACCGTGTTCTCGTTACTTCGTCCCACCGAAAAGGGGTTCTTAAGTGACTCGCAGTGTTTCACATCAAGATGACCTTTGAAGTGGGTCAGATTTGAGAGAAGTTCTCCCTCATGAATCACTTTGGATAGGTGAAGGATTAATGAAACGAGTCGTCAAAATAAGAAAGACAATGATAAAAGCCGTTCCGGCAAAAACATTCTCTAAACGCAAAGAAAGCGCCAATACTCCAATAGAAAAGCTGAGCGCACAGACAATAACAAGGCCTATCAAAAGAAATGGAGCGTTAGATGGCCGTGTATCAATGAACTCATAGACATAATACCCTCCACCACGAGTAGCCCAATATTCTGCAAAAATAAGATAAATGCTGCCGTATAGGAACCCAAACACTACCATAGCCAGTGGTAACTGAACCCAACCAAATATCATTTCAATAGAAAGAAAAATTAAGGAAAAATTGTGCATCATCTGTTCGTGTTTTAGAAACATATGATCCATTTCCATCTGCTTGTTCAACATATCAGGTAGAATCACATAACGAACAATAATTGCTGTGAGTGCCGCTGAACTGAAAGCGATACCAAAGAAAGCACCACCGACGACGACAACCCATTCGGGGAGAGGCTGCCCCATCCAAGAATAGAGCGATATCATCCCGTTTACGAGCATGGACGTACAAAATGCAATCAGGGTCCAAGAACTGAAGGGTACCAAACGTTCGACCCCAGTTGTCGCATGTTTCTCGAGTTGATTGGATTCACGGAACAGCGGAGTCATTTGCCCAGGCACTGGGTTCCGAACAATCCAGAACAATATGGCATGGAAGCCGAGATATCCACAAGCCAGTCTATACAAAACCCGAAGTCCCTTTTGAACATCTGTTGAACCATAAATTAAATCAGCATCAAGAGCCAACAAACTCCGATTAAGCAAGATAAGAGAGACAAGCGACCCACAAAACATACCAGCAATGAGGAGACGCGATACGGTTGTCATGTCTGATGAGTCTAAATTGCCCGATTCAACCACGGAATATCACCCTCGGAATAAGAACAATGTCGGAAATCGACCATTAAAGAATAATCTCACGAGATGGTATAGACAAGGTGGTCCTGGAGATGGATGGACTTGTTCCAAACGCCCGCAGGACGGATGGAAGCGCATCTCAATCAACGAGCCGAGGCTGCAATTCGCTCGAGTTCTTCCTTCTTGCCAACGGCGTAGGAAGTTACGTCACCAGCGGAAGCCTTGTTCAACTCGTTGATGATACAACTCTTGAGGGTACGCTTTGACTTGTGCGTACCTTGTTGAGCACCACGTGCGAGGTTTGCAAGGGCAACATCCAAACGACGGGAAGGTGATGAATCTACGGCCTTGGGTTGAGATACTGCACCGAATTTGATTCGGGTAATCTCTTCCATAGGGGCAGCATTGCAAATAGCGTTAACAAAGACCTGAAGGGGATTGTTTCCAGATTTTTCTGAAATAGTATCGAGAGCACCTTCGAATGCTTTCATAGCACCCATTTTCTTACCGGTGTAGTTTCCGGTTCGCATGAGTTTGTTGATGTATCGCTCAACCACTGAAAGCTTGGCTTTTCCAAACCATGCATTAGCGTGTCGTCCGCCAGTATGAGGGACACCCACGGTTGTGAGGTTGATGTATGGGGCGAGCCCTGGATCCTTGCAAGTCACTTCTGATGCATCCCACTTACCGAAAACTTTGGTTCCGATTCCTGCGATTGGCTTGACGACTTCTTCGACTTCTGATTCTGTATCACTCATCATCATCACCTCAGCGGACTGGCTTCTCCTTTCGTCCACGGACCATTTCGTCAAGGGAAACTCCGTTGACTTGAATGACCTTGTAGCGGACACCAGGAATATCTCCGTACGAACGACCCATGCGTCCGCCGATACCTTCAACCATCACTTCATCGTGTTCATCAATGAAGTTGATTGCACCATCGCCGGGAGCGAAAGCAGTGAGTTTATTTCCGTTCTTAATCAAAGAAATTTTGACTGCCTTACGGATACCTGAGTTAGGTTGTTTGGCTTCAATACCGACCTTCTCAATAACGATACCCTTGGCTTGAGTGGACCCAGCAAGCGGGTCATGCTTAGCTCGAGACTTGAGCATACGCTTCTTATATCGACGATCTGACCAACGGAATTTCTGTCGGTCTTTGGCCATTTTGGCACCTGCAAAGAGTCCTCTACCCATAATCATCACCCATTGAGCAGTTCGCCGACTTGCCGCCCCTATTTAATCAAATCCCTTATTCACAACGCTTTCATGGCGGCGTCATTCGTTTTTTTACTTCTCATTCCTATCATTTTTTGAACAACATTCAAGCGACTCCGCCCGCTGGGAGAACCATGGCATTCAGAGACCATCTCGGCGCTGCTTCAATAGAAGACAAAGAAATAAGCCTTAGCCACGGCATGCTAAACCATTCCCAAGCCAGTGGTCATGCCATGACCGTGTTCACCAATATTTCCGAATGCCCCGGACATAGAGCCGCCGTGAATATGTTGACGCGGGACCGGTTATGCCAAGCCATCGGAATTGAGCCGGAAGAGTACATTGACACACTAGGTTGGGCTATGTCAAATCCAAGTACTCCAGAAACGGTTAGCCAGAACGAAGCCCCTTGTATGGAAAACCAACAAGAAGATGTTGACCTTGAATCGCTACCTATCCCACACCACTGGCCGGCAGACCGTGGACGTTACTCTTCAGCCAGCATCATTATCGCAGAAGATAATGGGATACGAAATGTATCCTTCCATCGTCAGTTTTTGAGAGATAAAAACCACCTCGTCGTCCGACTTGTCCCACGCCATTTGCGTACGATGGTCATGAATGCAAGAGAAGAGGGGCGAGAAGTATCCATTGCAGTTGTCAATGGGCCCGATCCTGTTGTGTTGCTGGCTGCTGCGATGTCATTTAACGAGAATATCGACGAATTGACAATTGCAGCCACATTGCACGAAAAATTATACAACAAGCCCCTGAAATTGGTAGCCCTACCAAATGGAATCCATGTGCCATCTGACGCTGAATATGTCATGTGGGGAAGAATTACCACCGAGGATGACGATGAAGGACCCTATGTAGACATTACAGGAACCGTTGACGATATTCGTCAAGAACCAGTCATTGAAATTGAGGGCGTAAGCCACAGGGACAATCCTATTTTCCATGCACTGATACCTGGCGAAGCTGAACATAAGACATTGATGGGTCTTCCAAGAGCCCCAACTATCAAGGCTGCAGTGAATAAAGTCGTTGAGTGTGTTGATGTACATATGACCGAAGGTGGATGCGGTTGGCTCGGTGCCGTGTTGAAAATTAAGAAAGTCAATGCGGACGACGCAATGAAAGCGATAGAGGCTGCCTTTGCAGGTCATAAAAGCATGAAGATTGTCACCGTAGTGGATGAAGACATAGACATCACTGACCCCGTACGAGTGGAATGGGCAATGATGACCCGCTGGCAACCAGACAAGGATACCTTAATCCTCTCAAATCAAAAGGGAAGCTCGCTAGACCCATCCCGCTATGAAGATGGAAACACATCAAAAATCGGATACGACGCTACTATTGATTTTGGTGTAGACCGCAAAGGTTTCATGTCCGTCCAATAAGGTGATAACATGGTTGACAGCCAAGACTTGCTCCAACATCCAAGACGAAACCTTGGAAATCGCTACAGGTCATCTGCACAAAAGTTTGCTAATCTTGCTCAGAAGGACCCGGACCGTTCTCGGGAAAACTATGCTTGGGCAGAACAAAATGCCCGACAGGCCATTCTTCATGACTTCACGGACGAACGAAATTGGCGTTGCCTTGCAGAACTCAAAGTTGCAAACAAAGACGGAGATGGTTTGCACGCAGTTATGGAAGATGTTTTCTCGATTTTGGGAAGAGACCCAGAACATCTTGACCAACTGAAAGGAATAGATTTTCTTGCCGTGGGAAGAGAACTCCTTGAAGCTGCATTTTCTCGTGACCCACTGGATCCCGATTCTTGGTGGTTATTGATAATTGAGAGCGAAGAAAAACCAGAAAAGGCCTCTGCGTTTTCAATCACTCTCTCCGAATTTTCTGAGCGATGTAAGCGACTTGATTTTAGAGACCAGAGAGCCAATATCGTATTTGGGAGGAGATTGGAACGTATCCGCACTTCTGGCGATGAAAATTTATTCATTGAACTTGCCAGACATTTACTTGCCCACAGACCCAATAATCACGAACTTTGGATGGAAATGGGAAGGCTGCACGAACGAAGGGAGGAAATCGACGATGCTTGGTCGTGCTATGACCACGTGCAACAATTACGACCACATTTGGAAGTACGCGACCAATTTCTCGCCCGGTTGAAAGAGAGCATGGATGGAAAAGATGCATCACCCTGGTCTGGACCATCGGTTACCCATCGCGATGCTTTTTTAGAGAGCATGGTCGCTCTTACAAAACGTGTTTCAACCCCAGAGGTCATCGTTAACGAAGTTGTAGAGGAAGAGGCGGTTACAGTACATCTCGATAGGGTGCGACTTGAGGCTTTGATAGATGCTGAAGACTATCAACAGGCCTTCTTTATGGCCCGGCGATTGGTTGCAAATGGTGAGGATTGGGCCGAAGATATCCTCCGAGAAATTCAACAAAAGATGTGAGATTCAATGGTTAACAACCTACCAGTTTTTGCCCTTGCTTGGGTCACCTGTGAAGGAGAATCCCTCACACCAATGGGTCAAGGCGGTAGAATCCTATTCGTAGAACATCCCCAACGTGGCTGGGAGATACCTGGCGGGCATTTGGAAGAACATGAGCAACCGAAGGATGCCCTACTAAGGGAACTACAAGAAGAGACTGGAATGATCGGCAGGTTAGTTTCTTGGAACAAAACCTACTACCCAAAAGGATGGGTTGGTCATGTTGTTGTTCCACCGACAGAAAAAAGTTCGTGGACGGTTCGTGATGAAAAGGTTACTGCGGTCAAGTGGTGGGAAAAGACCCCCCCAGTTATCGAATGGACTGAAGAAGAATTTGAAGACCTTGCAAACTACTTCTCCAATGCGGATTCAAAGTAACGTCAAGGTTGAAAGGCGACTTGCCCATGAAATCCTTGCTGATTCGTCGTCATCACAGCATGCTTGGGCAACAGCTGCGAGCATTGGATCATGAACCTCTTCGGGATTGGTCATCAACTGTTCAAACACCTCCATACGATTCAGTTTGTGAGCAATCAAAAGCATGGCTCTCACATCTGGACGCTCAGGTCCGCTGTATCCCTCATCCATATGCGCAATGCACCAATCAAAGATGTCTGTAACATCGTTCATTTGTACCGCCAAAACAGGTCGTTCTTCATCAATATTAACCGGTTTGGCGGTTTCTACTTGAACACTCATTGGTAGAGCGGAATCATCAATGTGTTCCAATGCAAGTTCAATGAACATTGAGCCACCTTCAATCGCCATATGGTGTTGGTGTGCGAGGATAGCGTGCTTGTGTGCATTCCAGGCATGACGGCCCGCATCAAATAAATGCCCAATTGCATACCTTATCCTACTCGCACCTAATCGTGAAATGGCAATAGTTTCATGGGCATGACCGCCGGTCCTCGAAATGTCTCCGTAAACCTGCAAAGCCATGAGGTTTTCACCTTGTGCAAGATGGTAAGCGGCTTTGTTAAGCAAGGATAGATCATGGTCACGACTTGCAAGAGCTACAGATTTTAGCCGTGTTTCTGCCCAAGCTAAATCTTCATCTGCACCCTCAAGATCACCCGCCTCATAGCGAACAAGACCACGTTCCATCCTAAGACGACCTTCTAGGGCGAGGTCACGAGTCTCAGGGTTTCTTGTGATTACTAAGGCTGTTTCAATTGGTTCAAGAAGATGAGTATCTCCAAGCCACCTTCGGCGAACCAATCCTAAAACCGACCGTTCGGCAGTACTCAGGAGTGAATCCATTGTTTCCAACAATTCAGGGGCGTCCAAGAAAAGAGCGGCCTCTGCAAGTGGTAGCCATGATGAGAATTCCATCTCATTCTTCCAGAGTTCCAAGGTGTTGCTATTAACAGGCCCTTCAGACCTCCACTTGGATACGAAATGACCTGGCCCCTGCGGTGTTTCAATAATAGTCATAATGTTCACTCCTTACGTTTCGTCCGGGCCACTGCATCAATAAAAGCTGATTCAGCAGCAACTGGTTCTACTGCACCTGTCCAGCCTGCAGCACCATCATGCCCACCACCATCTCCACCGATATTACTTGCTACTTCTGCCATAATTTTACCGAGGTGCAAGCCGTGATTGACGCTGGACCGAGGTGCCCTAACTGTGAGACGAGTTAGTCCGTCCCTTTGTCGCGTGACCACTACTGCGTCAGCACCTATGGAGGAAAGAAGCGATGCAACCTTACCCTCAAGTGTCCCACACCGTGTTCGAACAAGAGACCATGGACCTGCTTCAGTTAATTCAGCCCGATTCATACCACGAAGAATTGCACCTCGTTCACTTGGAGAAATAGTTTCCTCTTCTATGAATTGAATAAAGGTTTGATAGTCCATATTACTATGTCGAATCAAGTTTCCTGCGGTAGAAAATGAACCATGGTTCGCATGGCGGAAGCGTCCAGTATCAGTGATGAGTCCTGCGAGTAAAAATTCACATACTTGAGGCGTGAGAGTCGCTTTTGAATATTTGAATAAGTATTCAGCAACTAACTCTGTTGTAGCCTTCACTTCCCAACGCAAACTAATATCATTCTCACCTAGGTCCCACTCGTTTGTTGCATGATGATCCAATATGCACTTCGGGACATCGGGTAGTGAGAGGCCCGTTTGGCTTTCAGCAGATGCATCAACGACAATGAGACCTGCGAGGTCTGCTGGCCAGGCACGATGATTTGGATTCAATTTCCGAAATGGAGCATGATGGTGTTCGACCATTCGTTTTGCGACCCTACCCAGATGCAGGCCACAAGCCATGAGGTGGGGGTGAGAAGAGGCAAGAGCAACTGCTGAACCAACCGTATCCATGTCACCATTTTTACCGGTAATTACTGCAACTGGACCAAGATCAACTGCCCTCATGAGCCATGCATGAAAGGTATTGAGGTCCTCAACACGTCCCTCATCAGATAAACTCATTCTTGGGCCCCTTGAAGAGATTTCTTGAGTTCATCATAGGTTTGGACCAATTGAAGTTCACGTTCTGTGAATCGCTCCAAATGAATATTCAATGCAGAAAGTGTTTCTCGTAATTCCGAGAGAAGGAGTTCCCTGTCGGCAACTTCAACCAAGACGCCACCGAGTTGTCGATGGAGCGCAAGATGAGGGGGCTGATTTTGAACGGCGGTAATTGTTCCTTCAAGTTCTTGAACTTGGGCACGAACACCACTGACTTGTTGACGGGCAGCTTGGACTTCTCCCACTACCAATTGAAGTTGTTCTAGATTCTCCATGCTCTCACCTGTTTGTTGGACCGTGCGATGGTTCAAGAATGCTTTGCGAAGACCTTCAACACTTCATCGGTTGCAATCAGACCCCTCATCCTTGTATTCCACATAGCACGAAGGTCTTTGCATTTTGATTCTATGAGTTTAAATTCAAATGAATCCGAATTAATCCAAGTCGTTTCACAATCCGTGGTAAGCGCTGCACATAGTGACTGAGTGTCAAGGTTAGACCTTGAGCAGACGCTTAATGAGAGGTGCCACATTTCGACACCATCAACTGATGCTCACTCTTCTTCTTCGTTGGCGTGCATGCCTTCTGCGAGCTCTCGCTCGTAGTTCATTGCAGCTTCCTGTGCGATGAAGGCCATGTCAGCAGTGGTTGCACCGTCAACGGACCGTCGTAGAATTCTGTTGTTGGCTTCGGATGCACGAGTGAACGGCTCCCATGCGCCACCGGCGAAGGTATGATCGCACTTCTTGCAGACCCAAATACCAACAGATTGGCGCTCAACCTTCTGATATTGACAAACAGGACATGTGTATTTACGGGAACGCTTGGCCATTGCTGAACCTGCGTTTCGTCGTACTGAGACACCATATCGTGCACCAAATCGTGCTGTTGCTCCGGCTTTCTGTGTTCGCTTTGCCAATCAGTTCCCCTCCTCTTTTGCTACGAGTTTTCGAAGTACAACACAGTGCTTCTGAGCCTCATCGAATATCTCAGCAAACTCAGCGGGAGTGAATACCCCTTTTAGCCCCTTCTGTAATGAGTGGAGGTGACCCTTATCTCCGAGAGTAATGTGAATGCGCTCGTCGCCTCCTAATTCCTCTTCCTCTGATGCGTCGTAAACAAATCGACCTCCAGCGCGGGTAAAAGACGCCATAATTGGAGTACTGCTCACTTGCAGTTTGTGATCTTCACCGACATCAAAACGTTCTGCAGGAACGACCGCAGTGCGCAAAGCAGCGATAGCAGCTAGGCCGCAAGCATCGAAGATGTTACCTTGGTCGGAAAGGACGTGAATGTCAATCATGACACCCCAAACTTTCTCACCGGGTACAATGCACAGACTTTCCATGTCAATACATCCGGATTCACGGATTCCACGGTCAACAACACGGCTGAGCTCGATGGATTGAGGCGATGGTGGACCTGGTTCGTACTTTCGTCCAGCCACAGGTCGGAGTTCAGCTCCACACATGAGGGAACCCTGTGTTGGTCGGTCTGGCCAAGGAGTGCGAAGTTCAAACTTGACTCCTGCGTAAACGATGGTTCCACCCATGGTTACCTTTGCCGATCCTTCTGCGTTGTAGAGGCAATCGGTTTCTAGTGTAATTTCACGAGGTTCCCAACGACCACGGCCATCGAGACGGGAATCTTCTTCTGCAAGGCGAGCAAGTTCCTGTCGTAGCAAACTAGGGACGAGTTCAGGCATCAGACATCACCTCCTTGGTACCGTCGTTGCAAGGCCTCCACCATGACTTCATGGATTTCCTTTGCAGCCTTGAAATTATATTCCATAGCGAGGTTGTATTCATCGGGTGAGAGGTCGCCGTCCATTTGGAGGAAGGCAATTTCTCCAGTGTTAGGCAAGATTCCAACCGGTAGGTCCGCTTGACCATAGTTGTCTTCTGCTTTGTCCAGGTCAAGAACAACAGTGTCCTCGATTTTTCCTGAAGCAACTCCAACAATCAAGTCACGCATTGGAATTCCAGCATCAGCAAGAGCTACTGCAGCGGCAGTGATTCCAGCACAACGAGTACCAGCTTCCGCAGCGAGAATCTCAATTTCAACTCGGATCTTTGAGCGAGGATATAGTTCAACCAATACAACCGATTCAAGTGCTTCGGCTGTTACTTTGGAGATCTCACGAGAGCGTCGGTTGAATCCAGGTCGGATTCGGTCAGAAGTTGAGAAAGGAGCCATGTTGTAACGAACATCAATTACTGCTCGGTCTTGGCGTTGAATCTTTCTTGGATGTGCTTCCATTGGTCCGTAAACAGCTGCAACAGCAACGTTGAGTCCGTGGGTGACCATGGCTGAGCCATCAGCAGCGGGAAGAACACCTGCTTCTATTTTCACCGGTCGCATTTCATCCAGTTTTCGCCCGTCTAGGCGTGAACCATCTTCTCGTAGTAGTTGTACATCTCCATATCCACCCATTAAGCATCACCTTTCTTTTCTTGTTCCATCTCTGCGAGAATCGCTTCGAATTCAGTAGTGTGGCCTTTGTTAGCCACCATTTTGAGAGCCTTTCGAGCCCATGCGATTCCATTTGAATCGCCGTCAATCCATACACGACCATTTTCGCCGACCATAATGCGGCAATCACTGGCATCTCGCAATCGTTGGAGCAGACTGTTGCCTTCTCCACGGACACGGTCCACATGTTGGACAGGAATATTTTCTACAGCACCTTGGTTCAGGCGACGAAGGCCGACGCCTTTCATTGTGAGGACAACATTGTGGCATTCATCCACTTCTTGAACTCGGGCTAAGACCACATTGCCAACATCCATGTGTTGACGTGCAGCCCCAAATTCAACCTTCCATGGGGCCAGTGACATGGGGAGCAATCCTTGGAAGGCTCCGTTGATATCCATGAACCACAAGTTGTTGCGAACTTCTGCAACATTGGCAACAATGAGGTCGCCAGAACGAGGCATGTAAGCCGAGTGAATGGGATGAACAGACATGGTGTTGTTCTTTTCTTGAAGCCATCCAAGTTGGGTAGCAATCATTGTATCTTGTTCGGTAATAATACCGCTTCCTGCGCGCTTCCCGGCGGATGGCCCGATGGCCATACCCGGGGTCACGAGGCGCTGCTCGGCGCCGGTTTGACCTTGGGACATTCTTTTCTCTCCATCCATGGCGAAACGACATCCCATGATAAAGGCCACCCTATAGCCAACAGGTTGCCCGCTTACAATTCTTTGACTTCTGCAACGGAAGAACGACGCATAACTTGTCCGATTAAATCTGGTTTCATCCCTGCTGGGCATTCAATGACGCATGCCCAGGAACCATCTTCCAGCCAGCCTTGCTTTTGTTGATATGGACGTAGAATTTTATTGACGCCACCAAAGGCAGAGCCAGGTACTTTAATTGCAAGACGAACGGATTCAAAAGAAAGAGGAATGAGTGGTTTGAGTTTGGCAATGGCGTCCTTGACTTGCTCATCAAGGCGCTTAAACGGGTCGACAGAATACCTTGATTCGTCTAAAGCGAGTTCAAGTCGAGTCTTAGGGTGTGGCGACTTCGTCTTTGGGTCAACTGCCTGCGTGTGAATTTGATGAATGATCTGTTGACGCATCGTTTCCACCATGGCCTTCCGTTGAACAGTAGTAAGTTGAAGACTTCCTTTTTGGAAAATAGTTTGTGCTATCACAACGATGTCTTGAGTTCCAAATACAGCCTCAATGGATTCTTCAGTGGGGCGCTCTCCCCCTCTTGCGTCATGAAACACTTCATCCATCGCAAAGAAATTGTCAGGATTAACAGACGATGGGTCAGCCTTGAAATCATCAACGAGATAGGGATCTACAAGAATCTCGTATCTCTTACCACCCTTTTCCATCCGTGCTAGAACGGCTGCATCAAGACTTACCATAGTGTTCCCTCATGTAGGGACAATCCGTGAGGAGGCATCAATGTGCCGCCCTAATTTCAGTCTTCGAGTGGCTTGAGGCGGTCGATTTGCTTGTTCACAGCCGCACGGTCGAGAACTCTGTAGCCTTCAGAATCAACAACAGTGACTTCAACGGCTTCTCGGTTTAGTTCCGCATCATTGGCCGTGCGGAGAGCTTCCAGACCGAGTTTCATAGCTGCGTTGAGCGTCATGTTATCCTTCCAGTTGTCTTCAAAGAATTCAATTACGGTGTTACGGCCACTTCCGATTGCACCGGCATGGTAGGATTGGTATGCTCCAGACGGGTCTGTCTCGTAGAGATGGATTCCGTTATCGTCAACTCCGCCAATAAGCAGGGCTGTACCGAAGGGACGAGAACCACCGTATTGGGTGAATGACTGTTTGAAATCACAAATCTTCTTCACCAGTACGTCAACGGGGACCGTGGCGCCATAGGTGATTCGGTTAACTTGTGCTTCCACACGAGCCCGGGCAACGAGTTGACGAGCATCTGCAACAAGGCCTGATGTAGCAATACCAATGTGGTTGTCAACTTTGAACATCTTCTCTATTGACTCTGGAATAATGAGACGGCTGATGATACGCTTGTCACAAACGAGGACAACACCGTCTTTGAATTTCAAGCCAGCAGTGGTGGTTCCACGCTTAACTGATTCTCGTGCATATTCTACTTGGAACAATCGTCCGTCTGGGCTAAACGTTGTAATTCCATGGTCGTATCCTCTTCCGCTTGGTTGCATATTCATGACCTCTGTTCCTTTCGTTTCGTTGACACTTTATGAGGATGCGGGTGTATTGAGATGACCCGCCTCTCCATCAACGAACTTTTCAAACACTCCCCCCATATCAACCCTCAGTTTGAGAACCATACTCATGAAGGTGGACTGCATGGGATGGTCATGCGAGTTGCAGTCCTTTCATCGGGTGGAAAAGATTCGGCAGCCGCATGGTGGTGGGCTCATTGTAAAGGCTGGACCATTGATTGTCTCGTGACGGTTTCAGTTACCGGAGAGGATTCCCCCATGTTTCAAATCCCAGGAACCGAACTCGTTCAGCAACAAGCAGAACTTGCCGATTTAGAATGGGTTAACGTCCACACATCCGGAGAAACGCCTCAAGATATCGTGGATTTAGAATCAGCCTTGAAGGAACGTGAGATTGATGGATTTGTCAGCGGAGCACTACGTTCCGACTATCAAAAATCAAGGCTTGAGCGAATGGCGGAGCGTCTTAATGTCGTTAGTTGGACGCCTTTGTGGCATCAAGACGGTGACCATCATCTCTCCGGCATGGTGGCCAACGGATTTGAGATAATGGTCACAGGCGTAAGTTGTGAAGGATTAGATGAATCGTGGCTTGGAACCTTGTTAAATGAGGACAAGCTTACAGAATTACGCCATCTAGCTAACAAATATCGCTTCCACATTGAAGGGGAAGGTGGAGAATACGAAACCCTGGTGATTTCTGGCCCTCATATGAACAATTCTCTGGATGTTGAATACACGACCCATTGGGACGGTGTTCGCGGTCATCTTGAGTTTCATTGAATAGCGGCCCGAGCAAGGGCAACACACTCGTCAACAAGTTCGCCCGAAACTCCAATATGGTTGGCTGGGTCAAACATTGCTTCCAATTCCTCAGCAGAAAATACAGCAGATATAGCAGGGGTCCGACTACAAACATCGATTAGTTCTTCCTTGTTTGCCACAGCAGTGAATGATGCTTCCCGAAGAATCTCATGCGCTTCATCCCGAGCAATTCCATGATCAACAAGGTCAATCATGACTTTCTCCGCCATTACAAGGCCGCGTTGAGCCTTGATGTTTTCGAGACAACGGTCAGCATCAACCCACATATTGGTTAACACATCTCGTGTTTTTGCAATAACATCTTCACACAATGCGGAGCCGTGAGATAGTGTAAACCGTTCACTGCTGGAATTTGCTAAATCACGCTCATGCCACAACAATGCATTTTCGTAGGTAGGAATAATCATTGAACGGACAATACGAGCCAAACCTGATGCGTTTTCAGATTTGATGGGGTTCTTTTTGTGAGCCATCGTTGATGACCCCACTTGCTTTTCAACATCAAAACCTTCTCCGGCTTCTTGAATCTCCGAACGCTGAAGGTTACGGATTTCCTGAAGAATTTTCTCACATGTTGTAGCGATATTAGCCAGCCATGAAACATATTCAATATATCGGTCACGCCCAACAACTTGTGTGGTTGCAAGGGGGACACCAAGACCAAGATGCGTGAGGATGAGACGCTGAAGTTCCCGTGCATTTACCCCTTGAGCTGCACCAGTTCCGACTGCTCCCAAAAATTTACCAACTGAGATTCGAGGAGACGCTTCGTCCAAACGGATGAGTTGACGGCGCAGTTCATCAAGCCAAACAGCGGCTTTCAGACCAAATGTGATTGGGACGGCTGCTTGTCCGTGTGTTCGGCCAAGCATAACGGTGTCACGCTCACGTTCTGCAACATCAGCACATACTCCAATGAGGAGGCAAAGTTGCTCTCGAAGCATGACGATACTATCACGAAGTTGAAGAGCGACTGCGGTATCAACAATGTCATTTGATGTTGCGCCAAGGTGAATACACCAGCCAGCATCTCCTGCGGCTTCAGCCATGGCTTTTGTAAGGGCCATGATGTCGTGTCGCGTCTCTGCTTCAATTTCAGAAACCCGCTCTTTGGTGACCGAAGTTGGATTTGCGATAGAGGCAACTATGTCATAGTCGGCCTGTGTCACCCTTCCGAGCTGCATGTGTGCCCAAATAAGAGCCCGTTCAACTTCGAGTTGACGTTCATGACGGCCAACTTCGGACCAAATGTGTTTGAACTCTTGACAGCCGTAGCGGTAATCCAGTGGACAGAATGCCATGGTTGTCGTCCGTGCGACCCCATTCATCAATATTCCCGTTCACCTTGATGGGATTCAAATCGGAGTTAATGGACTATTGAGCTGAATCGGCAACCACTGGACTCATGACTGAACGGATCAAAATAAGAGCTAATCCTGTTGAGATCACAAAGAATATACCGACATAATTCGAAATATTATACCACATCATCGCCACCCCAATCAAAGAACTGTAGGCGACGATTTGACATACTGCTGAGGCATATTGTAAACGGATTTTTCGAGCCTCGCTCAATTGAGATTCGTGTTCAAGAAGAAAAGTGTAAATCAGAAAATAAACCGATTGGAAGGGTAAGGCTACAGCAATAATCGTCAAAGCAACCTCTCGGATTGCAGTAGGGTGGTTTTCTTGCTCCATACCCTGAAACAACATAAAGGCAGTATTAGTTCCAAGAAGAGCCGCCATAATGGTCCAACGCTTATCTTGTGAAGATGTACGTGCCTCAACATTTACAGAACCCTCATCCATGCGTTGGGTCTAGCAATACGGGGTTTGATGTTATCCCTACAATTCGGGAACTTTCAGCGTTCTTTGAAAGGCTCAAAGATTACGGAGCAATCGGAGAATCGTTCCAGTTATGGCTGCGACAATTAGTAACATGACCATCATTGCGACGGGCCCATATTGGTTTTTATCTCCGAGTGCGGTACCCATGAAACCATCTCGCTGCAATGCTTCAGCAAAACTTGCGGCTTCCTCAAACTCTGGAAGAGGTCTTCGGGGTATTCGCTCTCCGTCTCGGACTTCACCGGCCATGGTTCTTGCTCACCTGCATAGGTCATAGCCCTTGCTGAGCCGTGTTGACACTACGCAAGACTCATTCACCATTGGCGCGTGTCTCAAACCATGGAGCGTCATGTATTCGGAGTGGAAGGAAAAAACATTCACTTTGCAGTTGAAGGCAGTACGGGTGGAACGAGTTTTGGCCTTCACCTTGCCGCAGATACTATCTCTAACAACGGTCGTGTATTGTGGGCATCCAGCGACCTTCCTGACGGTTCAAGATTTTCACAGTTATTCTCCCATCTTTCGTTGGTCGAATCATCGAGATTCCATGCAATGAACTTTGGAGGTAAATTTGAACGGGCTATTGATGCCATGATCGAAGCAATCCACGGGCTACCGAGTGTTGGCTTGGTTGTTCTTGATGATTGGTGCGATAACACGGGAAGGATTCCCACAGACCTTGTCGCTGAGGTAGGTCGGTTGGCTCAAGAATCAGGTGGTGACATCACACTCCTATTGATCTCAAAGGGAAGTATTGACGCAAGCGGGAAAGGGCAGCATCCAATTGTTGCCAGAGGTGAAAAGGCGATGTCAGAAGCCGGATTCGAAACCTGGAAAATGTGGAGGAGAAGGGAAGGCGGTTCCAGGACCATCATCGCTGGAGAAAAAATGCTAGATGTTGAAATTAAAGATTCAGGATTCCACATCTAAATCTTCGTCGTCACCCAAAAGTTCAGCCATCTCATTCAAAGCATCTTCATCTGGTTCATCAAATTGTTGTGGATTGCGAGCCCCACCTTCAAGTTCATCTTCACCTGCAACCTTGGGGGCATTACTTTCGAGCATTTCTGTTCGGTTTTCCATTGCCCTTCGAGAAATGAAGTACACCATAACTGCGAGGGTTAACACTCCGAGTAAATATGCTATATTTCGACTTGTTTCAGGTTCCATAATAATTCGGAGTTCGCTGTATCTTTTCATCTTTCCGAAGAAAATAGGATTGAAATATTACTTTTTAGAATCCAAACCAAGAGGGCGAGCAAGGTGTCTACGGGCAGATGCTGGAGGTTCTACCCAATCAAGAAACGGTGGTTCGGATGGTACATCTTCCCAAACATCATCCATGCGCTCTTTACATTTCGGGCATCGCACACCTTGGTTACGGCCCATGCTTTTCATTCGCATATTACATGCTGAACACAAAGGTCGTTGTTGGCCCCTTGCACTCCATGAGATTACACGAAGTTGCTCCAAGTGGAAGGTTCCGTCTTCAGACTCCAGGCCCCTCATTTCAACAACATCCCCTTCGTTCAACCATCTGGACAATTGGTTGACAGGCCCTCCTTCTGTAAACGAAACCCAAATGCCTTCGGTCGTCTGAATCCTTGCATGCTTTCGTTGCGGATGAACCTTGACCTCTTCTACCACCGCACGAGTTGCAGGGTGAAGATGGTCCCCCGTGGCCTGATTTGTCATGAAGGTGCGATGGCCGTCTGAACGCTCGGTGTGATGAGATGAAAGAATATGAGCCAATGCTTTGGTAGCCTCAATTTCGGTTGTCGCACGAACTCCACAAAGGACTGGAGAGCGCCCCCTTGGGGCAATCAGAGAACTTCCACTACGAGGATCACGTGACAAGAAGGTTGTCGGCCAAGAATCAATTTCATGAAGCGAGTCCAAGCAAACGTTTCGGGGTTTGCTTTCGTCCGATGTATCCCTCCATGCTATGGCTTCCCATGTTGAGTTCAGACCTGGCCACGCAACGGCTGCCGTAGCCCCAATAACGCCGGCTCCACCCCAAGACTTCGTAGCGATTGGAACATCGCTGATGGCTACATGACTCTGAACTGCAGTCCAGTAATGGATTTCGTCCGGTTGAGAATCAAACCAAACCATGCCAGGGTCAGATGGAACTTGAGGCCGGTCAGAATGGTGTGATGGAGAAACAAGACCTTTGAGAAGAGACAGTTCGTTCTTCCACCAACTATCAAGATGTGCGATAAGCGAATCTACATTTTCGCTTTGAAGTTCTACAGCCAGTGCTGCATTCCCCCTAGTACGCCCTGAAGCAAAGGGCCACAGGCGAACCAAACGAACCGTCCCCACAAGCACGTTGTCGGGCAAATTTAGAATCAACTTCTCCATGGTTTTGGTGGTACAACCACCTGCAAGTGAATCCGTATCATCCAATCCGAGCCATCCCATACATTCACCTCAGGGTTGGAATGCATCACCAATATCATTCTCGTCTAGCAATCTAGACACAGCAGCCTGTATGCCTTCATACGCACTTACTCTGAACAATCGAGCACCATACGCCCAACCAGCACCCATGTCAGACCGACGGTCACCAACCATTAGGTCCATAGGATGAAACGGTACTGATTTATCTCCCCACCAATTGACGGTTTGGTCTGTTATTGGGTGAACCACCGAAGAGAAATTCACCACTTTTTTGTGACCCTCTAGTCTAAGAAGGCGATGACCTAAATACAACATTTCAGGTGATGGTTTTCTGCATCCGCATCCATCTTCATAACGATGCGGGCACGTGAGGAACAAATCAACAGAAGCATCTGCATTTTTTGAGAGGAGTTGTTGTTGTAGTTCCTGGTGAATCACCTCAAGTTGCCCAGTACCCCACAAGCCTCGGCTTATTGCGGATTGGTTAGTGACTACACAAATCAAAAAATCTAATTCTCTCAATTTAGCGATCACTTCTGCAGCGCCAGGAAGCAACTCCACCTCCGATGGGCGATTAACATAGCCTTGCCGGCCGACGTTGAGCACACCATCACGGTCAAGAAATGCAATCGGCCGAGCGATATTAGACTCAATGGAGGGATGAACTCCCCAATGAGCGATCATACCCGACATAGCCGTTGCACATCACGGAGCCTCATTGCCTTTACCAATTCTTGGAGACCTTCATAGGAAACCTCCCCTTGGGACTACTTGTGCTGATGGAACCATCAACTGCGACTGTGATTGGCGCTTCTGGGATGCTTGCCCTCGCCATCTCGTGGTTCTTTCGAAAGAAAGAGAGTGTTCGACTTGCACAATTTGGCTGGATTGCAGTTGGAATGTTCTTTTTCAACCAATCTTGGACCTATTTTGACCACAATGACATGGTACTTACCGTGATGTGTGCACTCACTCTCCCTCTATGTATCGGAATTGCGCTATGGGAGCAGAACTGCACCAAACCACAACGCGAAGCCTTGGATTGGGCCAGAGGGACCGTTGCTTTTGCAGGAGGCCCTTACCTTCTGATTGCCTATGTCCCCTACCTCAGTGTTCTCGCAATATTGTTTGTCGCCACTCAATCTGCATGGTTTCTCGGATTCGCAGGTGGCCAGGATATCGAGGTTGGAACAACTTGGGTCAATGCATCTAATGGACGAGTATCTTGGGAAGAATGGGATGGAAACCGTTGGTTCTCTACAGATTTCACCGGAGAATATGCTTTCCAATCGGAATTAATGCTTGCCGATGGAGGTTTAATCGGAATTAACTTCGTTCTCGCATGTACTGCATTGCAGTCAATGGTGCTCTTCATCGGAGCTATATCTGTTCTCAACCTCCATTGGAAACAACGTGTTCGAGCGCTTTTCCTCATCGTTCCTCTCATTCACCTGCTCAATGTATTCCGAAACGCTGGGCTCATTTGGATGCACATGACATACACTCAATGGGACCTTTGGGGTATCTCTGTATTTGAGTTCGGTCACACTTACATTGCCCGAATCGTGAGTTTATTCGCTATGTTCCTGATGGCTCTAATCATGTTTGAAATTCTCCCGAGTATGCACAGAAATATTCTTTCCCTCTCTGAACCCTTTACCCGTCCAAAACCACGAACAAAACGGGACAGTTAATTTACGGTGATACAATGACCGATGTATTGTCAGAGTTTACGTTCCCGCGAACAGGATTGACTGTTAGAAACAGGACGGTACTTGCTGCATTAACGAATAAACAGAGCCATGAAGATGGGGCTCTTTCGGACGATGAGCATCATTGGCTCACTCTACGAAGTAAGGGTGGTTTTGGAATAGTCACCACTGCGGCGGCCAATGTCACGGAACACGGTCGTGGTTGGGAAGGTGAACTTGGAGTATGGTCCGACCACCATTTGCCCGGACTCACCCGCCTCGCATCGGAGTTGTCAGCGCATGGAGCAGTGAGTTTAGCACAACTGTTCCATGGAGGAATGAGAGCACCGTTTGAACTTACAGGAGTTCAACCTGTTTCGGCCTCCGAAAATACCGACTCAAGCATGAAAGGTGTGACATCTAGGGAACTATCAAATTCCGAAATTGAATCAATTATCATTTCATTTGGTGATGCAGCTGTCCGTTGTGAAGCGGCTGGATTTAGTGGCGTAGAATTGCACGGTGCGCATAGTTATCTTATCTCTCAATTTCTAGGCTCGCAAACAAACCGACGAAAAGACAAGTGGGGAGGGGACCTTTCTGGCCGCTCAATGCTGTTGAAACATATCATCGAAAATGTTCGTGCTCGGACCTCTGAAGAATTCGTTGTTGGTGTGCGACTATCCCCCGCCATTCGGGATTTAGGGATAGAACTGAATGAAACCCTTCGGGTTGCTCAATGGTGTTCTGAGTGGGGTCTTGATTTCATTCACGTTTCTTGCTGGGATGTATATCAAACCAAAACCGACAAAAACGGACAAGAAACATCACTTACAAAGTGGTTCAGCAAACACCTAAACAGCCAGATACCAATCATTACGACTGGAAAAATATGGGATTCAAATGACGTTAATTTTGCAATGGAAGAAGGTGCAGATTTGGTTGGAGTGGGAAGAGCAGGAATCGCCCATTATGATTGGCCACGCCAATTGGAAGATGAAAATTCATCTCCAAAGAAGCCTCCATTTTCGATTGAGCATTTGAAACAAGCAGGGCTCAGTGATACCTTCGTGACATACATGTCAAGGTGGGATGGATTTGTACTCCCGTGACGGGCATATCACGACTTCTGCTGCCATGCATGCTCTGGTTCATTACGAGTCCATAGAATACCACTACCAGAGGGATACTCAATAGTCTCTTGACCGTCAAGTACCATACCCATGAGGGTAGCATCAGGAGCATCAACAAAAGAATCCGTTGGAAGGTCCAGTGCAGATGGAACCTCGAGAGAATCCGAAATTGCAGGTAGGGTCATTGTTGGAATGAAATCATGTTGATCGTTTGCTGGGTCATCGAATGATGGCTTCACGTTTTGGTTCATGTCAAAGATGGCGGCATCCATGCGTTGTTCATCTCCCCAATCCTTGGCTCCGGATTGGTCACGGTTATTCCTCATGAAAGCAAAGAGTAACCCCGCAAGAATAATGAATATGAATGCGGCAGATGAATAAATCACATCATTGGCGACGCTAGGGGCTAAGTCTGCATTATCACCCACGCCGTCACCATCTGTATCAACCGATTCGTCCGGGTCTTCTGGGAAAGCATCATCTTCATCGGGGACGCCATCTCCATCTTTGTCAAATGCAGTGAATGTGGTTTCACACAAAACCATGAGAATCTCAAGTTCCTCTTGGTCGATGAATCCATCCTCATTTGCATCAACAGTTGTGAAATTGTAATCGTTTTGAGCCTCGTGGTTTTCAAGATCCTCTATGGATACCTTCCCACCTGATGGAGACATTTCGTCGTATAGCATCATAATTTCATTGTCGCAGGAGCAAATGACTTGTAGATATTCACTGTACTCAATTTCTTCGTCACCATTGGCATCAAAAATCATGAGAATTCGAGGGCCAACAGAAGAAATCATGTCATCGTCTCCCATACCAATCTCATCTACTTCTAGTACTCCGGAACCGTCTTTATCAGAAGAGGAAAAGTCTTCTTTAGCACGATCTACACAAGAAGTAGCTTCATTAGGTTCCGAAGGGTCAATTGGCTCAACAGGCTCAACTGGGAAATCTGACTCGTCCCAGAAAGCAACAAGAGATATATCTTCAGCATCGCTAATTCCAATAATTTCAAGGTCCATTCTACCGTTCATTGGGAATTCCAAAGTAACCATGTGATTGGTACCGGAATTGCCGCTCTTGAGTGTGACGTCATCGATCTCAGTTTCAAGTCCAAAGTCGCCACCTGGGCGCCCGCCTCCGCCACCGAACATGAGTTCAAATTGTACACCGTTGATGATGATTTGAATATCCCCACTTCCACCCGAGGTTTCAACAATAAATACATTCCCTGGCTCTTCAAGAATCGCATACAATTCAATTGATTGTCCCTTAGGGATACTAATTCCTTCCAAAGGTTCGTCATTGTAAATTTGTATTGGTGTTCCATCATAATCCCAAACATACCGGTCTGCGAAATCTGCGAGAATATTTACACCGGTAAATGCGGATTCAGAGTTTAAAAGAATGTACCAAGTTCCAGGAGTCGGGTCGTTGAATGCAATTCGGTCACCGGCACCTTCGTTGGTTGAATGGTAATCATAGGTGGAAGATGTTGGAGCTTGGTCCAGACGCATAAAGAGGCCAGCTTCGCCATCACCATCCGACAAATCAACAATGAGTCGTTCTGTTCCTTGAGGGACGTCGACCTTGAAGTATTGAGAGAGTCCATCATATCCACTGAGCAAGCCATACTCAATACCTGGTGTCAAAGTTATTGCATCATCAGGGTCTACATTTTCTGGAGGATATACAAAGTCTGCAACAATAGTGTATCCTCTGGCCATGCGTGATGTGTATGCTGTAATGTAATACAGTCCTGGTTCAACATCAAAAAGATGAACTTCTTCATCGTTTCCAGGTTCAGTTGACCATGTTTCCTTTATTTCAACAGAAGTTGAACCCGGTTCTTTGTCATCGCTTGGTTCGGAAAAGTCATCCTCCCAGATCCAAAAATAATCAGGTTGAGGAGGGCTGTAGTACGACATTCCCAAATCAACATCTCCACGGCCGCCATAGGTTCGTACTCGTAAATCTGCAAGTGGCTCTGTGACATTGATGTAGTAGTAATTCATTCCAATCTCATCGAAATTTCCAGGTGAGTCTATTTCTTGGTTCGTCACTGCAATGCTTTGTTTGAGTTCCGTCATATCGTCCAATGTTGGCGGAGGGTCTGCTACATCCGCATCAAGTGTAATCTGTAAGTCCTCAAGGTCAGCATCTGGAATGAGTACAAACCAGACAACTCCTTCAGGTGGCCATGACCATTCTTCATATCCCCAGCCAAAATCAGCTGTGAACGAGCCGTTATTATTCCAAGCATCTGGAATTGTCCCATACCCGATGTAAACCTCATAGTTCACTGGGTTTTCAAAGTCATCAAATTTGAAGGAAGAGGAAAACCAGGATAAAGAACGGGTATATTCCTCGACCTCTGCGAAGAAAAGAAGAGTATCACCAGCACTTGCCTCGTCAATTTCATACTCTTCTCCAATGAAGAGTTCTACTGCCTGAGCGACTATGCTTCCATCCGGCATAACCCAATCAGCACCGACAATACTGCCTTGTCGGTACGGAGTTGCACCATCTTTTGTTTGATTGCCTTCACCTTCAGGGAACACCCATTCCGAGATAAGAATTGAATCATTGGAATCATTACCATTTGTTGAAATTGAAAGGTTGTCCATCATTCCTTCAAAGTAATTGCAATCGCAACCTGCTCCCATACGACCGATGTAAAATTCATCACAGTCTTCACCGGATGTAAAACAATCATTAGAACCGAAATCCCCAAGTGGAATTAAGGCATTTTCTGGCTCAATAAGTCCCGCTGATTCATCGTTGATGAAAAATTCGCCACCGACATCCGTTTGAATATCAACTCGGACATGATTCCACTGGTTAACCTCAACGGTGCGATTTGAAACTGGGTGCTGAGATAGGCTGTATTGCGATGAATAGGCTAGTGTATCACCATTCAGATAAAGCCCCCAACCGTAATCTCCCTTCATCATAATGAATTGCAATCCTTCATCGCTGAAGGGATAAATCCATGCTTCAATAGAGAGGCTTGTTGAATTTGAAAAATCCATTCCCCCATCATGGTTCACAACGACATGGTCGCCGTCTCCGTTGAATCTCAAAGAGAAATCCGCCCCAGGACCGATTTCAACAACGCCATACACTGGGAAATATTGAGGATCGTTTTCCAAGTCATTCCATGTGCCGGGCATGATGTTCCCCATGTTTGTGCTTGCAATGTGAACGTAATCTTCGTCCCCGCCAGCAGAAGGTTGTGAATCGCCCCAATCACGGTAAAGGAACGGTGTCCCATCATGCCAACGGTAATTTCCTTCAGCGTTGGAATCAGAAAGACCGGTCCACAAGTGTCGAGATTGGTTGTCCCATGATGCAAAAGTGTTGAACAACCACTCGTTTTCCGCTTCGTCGTCAACAGTCGTCAGGAAACCACCCAATGATAGTGCGTATGAGGCTGAATCTTCCCAAGATGCAGCGGTGAGGAGATGGTATGTGTTGTTGTTCGCAGGATTGACTACTGTATGCAACACTTCCATGGCCGCTGGTGTTTCCGATTGTGTGGTTCCCACCATGGGAGTCGCCAGACTAACGAGGAACAGAATGACAAGTGCAAGAGACTTCTTCATAAATTGTGTGACACATTCTTCCCTTATCAAAAAATTGGTATGTTGTTTTGACAAAAAGGTAACACATCCCTAGAATCCCACCGAACTAAGACGTTCAGGGTTTTCGCATCATTGCAATTTTTTGCCACCAATTCTCAAGTCGGTTTGCAATGGCATTTGATGCTCCCAAGCAAATTCTTTAACGATACGCCATGCTTTTTCTGAGCCTTCGTAATCTTTGACATCAATAATTTTGTTTCGAGTATTCGCTTTGAAAGCGGCCACTGGCTCAGCGTTCCTAAACACCAAATATGCCGAACCAAAGCCGAATCGTTCCTTCATGATATCTGCAAAGTACGGTGCAATTGGGTCAGAAGGTGGGAGGACAAAGTCGCGAATGGAAGGAATTGAGCGTGCCTGTTCTAACAGTTCCTTTCGACCCCAACAAACTTGGTGGAAGTCTTCTATGAGGAAACCTTTGATGAGTGTTTCATCTTCCTCAAAGACGTTCAACACAGCCTTGAGTTCTTCTGGCTTAAACGATGTACCAGCGAGTTGAGTAAGTTGTCTCAAGGTAATGACTGGATATTGTTCAACAAGTTTTCGAATATGTTCTCGGCGAAGCTCGACCCGATCGACGTTCGGCCGGAGTTGAACTGTTCTAAAGCCACCACGGAAATCTTGGACGATATGACCGCTGCGAATGAGAGGTTGGACTAACTTTCTAAATTCGGCTTGACTGAGTGCGTGGCGTTCTTTGAACAAATTCGGATCCGAATTGGTACTAAAGAATTCTACAATATCCCACAGCTCGTCATCTGCTGGCTCGTTACGAATGGCTAGGATGTCTTGGAAATGTTCGTAAGATGCCCATACTTGATGACCTCTGAGATTGATTCCTTGATGAAGCCGGTGGGCACTCGCCATGCTCTTGAGATTAACACGGTACAATTCACAACGCCCCCGGAGGGCAAAGTCATCGCGAATTTCTGTGACTTTCTTTAGAGCAAGAATTTCATTTTCATGGCGAGTCGCTTGATGAAGATGGTGCTTATGAAACAGTGCTCGCTCTGCAATTTCTCGTGGCTGAGGATCAACGATTGCACCCCGAATCATTCGTTCACCAGTTGCCTTGAATCCAATTGATTCAAGAGCACTCCGAGTAGTTTCATCAAGAGCGGTAATGGGTTCGCTGTTGAAGTTTGACAGTACGGCTACATCCACCAGCTGCGCCGCATGGTTATCGAGGAGAATCTCAAAGGCCCGACAAAATTCATCCAAGTACGCTGTTGGAACGTGAAGATCTTTGATTTCGAGGTAATCATTTACCTTGAACATCAGAACCTTACCAATCGGGTCAACACCCTTGAAGATTGGAAGATACCATCCTCGGTCCAAAACGCTTCGTACTTCCCAGATAAACCTAGAAACATACGGGTCTGATTGTGTAAGAATCCGAACGGTTCGGTCTTCTCTTCTTGGACGAAGAAGTAATTCTACTTCGTCGGGCGCACAAAAGAAGGCTTCTGGCTCGGGTACTAAAGCAACGACCTTGGATATGCGACCTTCTTTCTCAAGGTTCATCAGAGCAATCGTGAGGTCTTCGTAACTTCGGGACACATAGAAGCGCAGTGTGTTCGCTTTTACCGGACCCATTCGGCGAATGATTTCTTCCAGTGCATCCTCAAAACTCAGAGGTTCGTAAACTCCGTGAACCCTGTGGAACAACGAGAGGCGACGTCTTCTACCAGTAACCTCTTCAAACTGCTTGACGACTAGCATCTGTCGCTCAAGATTAGAAAGAGCATTCTTGAGGTCACGTTGTAACGCTTTGTGTTCATCACCTTTAGGATAATTTGCCATGATCTCTTGACGAGTTACATTTTCGCCAGGAGGGATTTTACTGAGAATTTCATCTTCCATAGGCCCAATCCATGGTTCTGGTTTGAGTCCGAGGAGGACACCAATGTTACGTTTTGTTGTATATCCAATCCGATTGTGAAGTAACCGTCCCATGATGACATCGGAATCAAGTTGTACATCCTTCCAATCACTGAATTTAAATTCATCAATTCGGTAAAGGAGTTCTTGTTGTTTCTGGAAAAGGACATGCTCATTAAATGCTGAAAATCCATCATCATATTGTTTGAATGACTTTTCAAGTACCATGTTCTGAATCCATCGGTATTCAACAACTTCTTCCTTACCGCCGGTCAAACGATGTTCATCAACCTTGAGAATGTATTCTGCATCGTCAGTTTGACGGAAGAATCCTACTGAAATTACATTGCGAGTTTCTAGATTGTGCAAAACTCGCTCAATAAGAGCAAGAGGGAAGGGGAGACGGAGGTCAAGTTCATCGGAAGTCTTCGGACCTTCTGAACCTAACATCTCAATGATTTTGACTCGCATTGCTTCTTGGGGGTCGCTGAGAATTTGCTCTTCCCACACCGTTGGAGTAGTGCCCACAAATTCTGTAGCTATTTTGTAGGTAATTCCCCGGGTATGAAGTTCCCGTAGGTCTTCTACTTCCTTGCCACCATTAACGGCTAAGGATCCGAGTGTACCGTGAATTTCCGCCATATACGGAGAGAACCATTTTCCATCAAGTTCTTCTTGCCCAGTACCATGAACTTTGGTAATTTCACCGGATTGAATCAGTTCTTCAACCCATCCAGCAATGGTAGGAATCGAAATGTTAGCAAGTTTCTCTTTGTAAAGTGGGTTCTGAAATTCCCTGTCAAGGCCGCCACCATGACTCATAAGACGAAACAGTTCCCTTGAATTTGTTGGGACTGGTGCCTTATTTGCATAAAAGTCAGTCAATTGGTCAGCAGTTAACTCAGTAGCCAGGGAACGAGTTCCGAGTAAGCGTTGAAGGATGGCTGGATCAATATCCTTGACCAAAAACGCCCTCGTTTTCATTGACATCAAGTCTTCAAAGGCAGACATGAAGAGCGACATACCTAATCGTGAAGGAACCACAACCTTGGTGTGGACTATTCGAGCATCCCCGCTCATACAGGCTTGCAAAAAGGCCTCAAGGCCAATCATGTCAATATCCCCAAACATGATTTCGTTCTTTGCTTCACGCATTAACAGACTACCATCTGTTGTTCGATGTTTATTGAGCAAAGCTTCAGCTCGCTGTTGAAATTGTTGCGGACTGATTTCTTCTGCTCCCATTCGCTTTGGAATGATCAACGAACGTCCAGAAACTTCTCTAAACCTCTTTGCAAATATCTGTGTATTGATGATGTATCGTTCAATGACTTCGATGTGATTGTTGTTTCGGAACGCAGTGTACATCTCACCGGGGTCTACTTCTTGGGAGGTGCGCAACAGAAGTCCGTTTTCATCAAAGGACATCTCAATAACTGAAATATTGTTTGCTTCAGCCAATCCAGCCATAAAATAACCGAGTGCTGTATTGAAACCTCGGCCCCGACATGTGGTAATCATGTAGGTGGGGTGGGCTCCAGTGATGACCTGTTCCACTAGAATTCGGTCGGGATCTGGCACCTGGAATGAGTCAATTGAATGTTCTTCAAGGTGGCGCGCAATGGCGCTGGCTACTTCTTTGGATAGTCCATAGGCATCTCGCAATAAAATCCGAGGGTCTTGTTCTCGGCGAAGTGCAACGATACAGTGGCCGATGAGGTCGAGGAGTGCCTTTGACAGTTCACGACTCCGGGAGCGAGCCTCGCCCGACCACGATGGAATAGTTGGACGGTGGCCCGTAACTGATGTGACATTGACTCTCGTCCCTTGTATGTTGGTCACTCTATAGGTGGAACCGCCGAGAAGAATGACGTCACCACCTCGTAGATTAGAGACGAAGGAACCGGACAATTGCCCAAGAATTGATCCTTCCGCATTGAAAACAAGGTAGGAATTATCTGGTGCAATAGTTCCAATATTTGTATAGTAAATCATTCGAGAATATCCACGTTTGCCGTAAATATTTTCTTCCCAATCAACCCAAACCCTACGTTCTTCTTCTAACATGTCAAGAACTTCAATGAAGTCGTCATATTTGAAATTTCTATATGACCATGAATTCACAATGATTTCGTAGGCCTCATCGATGTCAAGTTGATTGATAATCACTAGACCAATCATGAATTGAGCAACGACATCCAGGCAATTTTGCGGGAAATCAAGTCGGTCCATATCTCCCGTTTGGATGGCGGCTTGGAGAGCCGCTAGTTCAATCAAATCGTCAACGCTGGAAGGAAGGAATCGGGCACGCGGAATTCCACCCACGTGGTGACCTGCCCGTCCGATACGTTGCAAAGCGGTCGCAATATCTCCTGGACTGCCCACCTGTAAGACGAGGTCAACCGAACCGATGTCAATTCCCATCTCAAGAGACGATGAGGTTACAACTGCTCGCAGATGGCCCAATTTGAGTTTACGTTCTACATCCAATCGGATAGTCTTGTCCATAGAACCGTGATGCCCTGCGACCAAATCACCCAAGAACGGACGTAGCCGTTGGACGATCGTTTCAGTCATTTTCCTGGTATTGGCAAAGACGAGTGTGGTGGTATGGGCACTGATAAGGTCTGCAATGGCTTCAATATTGTATTCAAGAATTTTCATCACTGGTAAATCACTAAATTTAGGATGCGTGATGAGGATATCCAAATCTAATTCACGGGAACCTGAAATTTTAGCAATCGATACTTTTGTGACTTGGCCTCTTGCTTCTTTATCATCGCTGCTCACAAGGTATTGAGCGACGGTCTCTAGAGGCTCCATAGTAGCGGAAATCCCGATACGCTGAACAGGATTTTTCAAAAGCGTATCTAACAAGGAAAGTGTTAGCGAGAGGTGAACGCCTCGCTTGGTTGAAACCATCGAGTGCAATTCGTCAATAATCATGTATTCAACTTCGCTTACAATCGGCTGGAACCGAGGCGAAGTAATCGCAATGGCCAAGCTCTCTGGTGTCGTAATAAGAATGTGCGGTGGTTTACGAAGCATCTTCTGTCGGTCGGATTGGGACGTGTCTCCGGTTCGCAACCCGACACGGATTTCCTGGGCGCGGTCGGGAAGATAATGTTCTGTTATTTCCTTCAGTGGACCGATAAGGTTACGCTGAATATCGTTTGCGAGAGCTTTGATTGGAGAGATATAAATTGCGTGAACCTTTTTCTCCAACTTTTGGTCCAATGCGAGGCGGACTAAGTTGTCAATGATGGAAAGGAAGGCCGTCAATGTCTTACCCGAACCAGTAGGTGAACAAAGGAGGAGATGTTCCTTGTTTATAATCGAAGGAATTGCAAGTTTTTGAGGGGCAGTAAAATCAGGAAATTTATCCCTAAACCATCTACGAACAGGCGGGCATAGCTGTTCGTAAAGAGGTTCGGATTCCATAGGGGAATCCAAGTATACTATTTCTGCCATTTTATTTCCAACGCCCTTGTGTCGCGAAGCGTGTGCAAGCGTCTTAAAGAACTATCGCATTGGTCCGTAACCTCAAGCCCAACGATTCTCCCGTTTCTTCCAACGGTTGAAGGGTTCTGTATCGGGCCGCTCGGCAGGGTCCAAAAGAGGTGACTCAAGGGATATCGGAGGCAGGATTACTTCATGAAGAGCATCGGTTGGACAGGAACCAATACAAGAGAGACATCCAACACAATTTTCTTCAATGACGACAACTGGACGTTTGGAGCGTTTCCGACCTTCAGGATTAAATTTTAGCGGCAAAAGCGCTTCAAAGGGACAATGGGTAATGCAAAGGTCACAGCCCGTACAGTCATCTTGAACAATGGCAACCATTGCTTGTCCCATGGATGTGGGAATAGACGGCCCGATTTAACGATGTGTATGTCTGAATCTTTTTGGTTGACCCGCTTAAGTCGGTGAAGTTCATAGGCAACCCTCCTTAGCATGTATCAGGTGAACTCGTGACTGATGAAGGCGACGGCCGTTTGGAACGCTTGAACGAGATGCTCAAGCGAAGAGGGTTCCTGCTCCCGGCTTTTGGAATCTACGGCGGTGCGAAAGGTCTCTACGATTTCGGTCCTGTTGGAGGGAGGCTACGCTCTCGTGTCAACCAAGCCTGGCTTGACCATTGGCTCCAACTCGGCAATATTGTAGAATTATCATGTCCGACAGTCACACCTTACGAGGTATTGGAAGCAAGTGGGCACGTTGGAGAATTTTCTGACTTTATGACATCCTGTAAGGCCTGCGATGAGGCAAGCCGCGCAGATACTCTTCTTGAGCCGCACCATCCTAATCCTGACGCACTCAAACGAGATGAATTACAAGCACTACTTCATTCATTAAACCCTGAATGCCCAGCCTGTAATGCTACCGAATGGAGCGATGTGGTCGCTCAGAATCTAATGTTCAACACAACCATTGGGTCAGGAAGTTCAGGCCGTGCTGGATTCATACGACCAGAAACAGCACAGGGTATGTTCACATCATTCCCTTCGATCTACCGCCACTTCAGAGAACGCCTACCCTTCGGAGCCGTCCAAGTTGGAAAAGGATACAGGAACGAAATTGCTCCTCGGCAAGGCATGATCCGATTGCGAGAATTCAACATGGCGGAATTGGAATATTTCATCGACCCTGAAGCACCCGTTCATGTTGATTTATCTCATTGGAAGGACCAGAACATTACCTTCATATCTCAAGGAACACCAGAATTTTCCTCAACTATTACCAAGGCTCATGACGATGGAATCATTCACCATCCAACCGTTGCTCAATTCCTAGGAATGACGTATGATTTTTTAGTGAACATGGGAATCATATCCTCTAAAATTCGTTTCCGACAACATGAGAAAGATGAAATGGCACACTATGCACAAGACTGTTGGGATATTGAAATCCTCGGCTCGTATGGCTGGATTGAGTGTGTTGGTGTAGCTCACAGGGGATGCTATGACCTTGAATCTCATCACAAGGCGACGGGGAAATCCTTGCATGCTCGCCGTGAATACGCTGAACCAAGAACCACAACAATCGATGCGTGGACCATCAATGGAGCAACCGTTGGACCAACATTCAAAGCCCTAGCTGGTGCAGTTAAAGTTGCAGTTGAAGAACTTCCCAAGGAGACAGAATTCCCATCACAAGTTACTCTATCAACAGGAGATGTTGTAACACTTGAATCCCAACATGTCAAACCGAATCAAATGACCATAAAAGAGACAGGAGAGTGGTTTATTCCCCATGTCATAGAACCTGCATTCGGAATTGACCGAATCATCTGGCATATGATCGACCATGCATACCACGAGAACGACAAGGATGGAGATGTTTACACGACAATGAAGTTACAACATTCAATTGTCCCCGTAGATTATGCAGTATACCCACTCTTTGAAAAGGATGGAATGGATGATTTAGCAATGGAATTACATCGTTCGTTTTGCACCACTCTTGGAGTCGTATCCATGTACGATGGAAGCGGTTCTATAGGCAGAAGATATGCCCGTGCTGATGAAATTGGTGTGCCAAAGTGCATCACCATTGACCACCAATCCCTGGAAGACCGAACTGTCACTGTTCGTAACAGAGACAACGGTGAACAAACTCGGGTGAGTCTTGATAGCTTAATGCAGTAAATAGTCATCTAACAGCGTTGAAATTAACGAAGTTGAAATCTTCTCCGTGTGAAGATTGATGAACCCTCGCCACCAAGTTCAATTCATGGGTAGCGCAAGCGATTGGACTGAGCGCTACCGGCCCAAAAGTGAACAGCACTTGGAAGGTAACGAAGTTCAGCGAAGGAAAATCAGAACTTGGCTTGATGATTGGAAAGCGGGGACTCCAAAAAAGAAATCATTGCTTCTTGTTGGACCACCTGGGGTTGGGAAAACAACTGTTGCAAGAGCCATTGCTGAAGATATGGGATGGAATGTCATTGAACTCAATGCAAGTGATGCGAGAAACGCTGCAGCAATTCGAAAAGCAGCTACCAATGGTGCGACTCATCGCTCACTCTTCCATGACCCAAACGCTCCCCCTTCACGCACTCTAATTCTTCTTGATGAAGTGGACCATCTATCTGGTGGACTGCGTGAAGTGAGCCAATCACGTATTGCAAAAGCAATGGAATCAAATGAGGTTAATGAGCAAAAAGTCGTGTTGTCTGGAGACTCAGGTGGAAAGGCAGAATTACTCAATCTCCTTTCGCAAACCATGCAACCTGTCATCCTTGCCTGCAATGAAGAAATGGGACTTTGGGGTAAGAATTCATCATGGCGTTCAACACGTGACCGATTTGGAAAACACCTCCAGAAGATCATATTTGACCGTGCCAATAACGAGGCATTGCGCAGAATTGCGAGGCGAGTGCTACGTGAAGAAGAAATTCCCTTCGATGATTCCGCCATTACGGCACTTGTTGAATCCAACCACGGCGACCTACGGGCTCTTGTTCGTGATTTACAGGTTATGTCAAGCGGACTCAACGGACCACTTACTGCTGAAATTGTTAAGAATCATTCAGAAACAAGCCAAAGAGATGTTTCGGTTGAAATATTTCCTGGTCTTGACTCACTTTATCGCTCACGTTCAGCCGAGGATGCACTAAAGATTGCACGAACCATCGACAAAGACCCGAGTGAGTTCCTAAATTGGATTCACTGGAATAATGCCTCTCTTTTTGCAAATAATGGTGGAGTTCAGCGTGGAGCAAAAAGCATGAAGCAAGCAGATAAAATGTTGATGGGGCGTTATCTAAACACCGCACATCGCTCTACATATTGGACTCAACATCTTACATCGCTTGCAGCTTCAATCGCCAACCCCGAAAGTATCCAAGGGAGGATATTCCCTTCATATCCAAATTTTCTTCGTCGGGGAGGTTCGTTAAGTCGTCCGGCAATTATTGAAAAATTGAGTGCACTGAGTGGAACAAGCAAGGCGACGACTCGAGAAGAATTCCTCCCTGCTCTCATCCTTCTGGGCCGAGAAGATTCACCTCTTGGAAATCCAGAGAATTTTGACACCTCACTTCAAATTGGATTTTCCCCAGAAGAACATGCAGCCTTGTGTGGTCTTGCGGCATCGAGGCGGTCAACCAAAGAGTTGGTGAAAACTTACAAGGAGAGCCAAGAGAATTATATGGCAAAGAAGGCTGAAGAAATAACTTTAACTCAAATCCCTGAAAACATAACAGCGTCTGCTCCAATACCCCATCAAGAACATCATCAAGAGGCAACCAACGACGAAGAGGATGCTTCACCTGCCCCTGGGCAAATGAAGTTATTTTGACTCGGGTTCCTCTTTTTCTTGTAACATCCTTTTTACGACAGCTACACCTTTCACTTCACCATCGGATTTGTCCTCTCTTCTCCATGTGTGAGGGTGAAGAACAATTACAGCAGTTAGAAGTTCAAGCCGACCAAACCACATTAAAATTGATGTTAGAATCAATTCACTTTTACCCATAGCCACCCAGGTGTTTGATGGGCCATATTCGCCTAGAGATGGACCAGTATTTCCGAGAGAAGATGCAACAAGACTGACGATCGATTCAAAGGATGCATCAGGCATCATAATCGCCAGAAGGATACTTGCTCCACCAAAAAGGATGACCCAAACAAATAACATGCCCACAATAAGGCCAATTTGTCGGTCTTCAACAACTTCGTTATTCATCCGAATCTTGTCAATTTTACGGGGTTGGGCTATTCTTCTCAACTCGCGCATTGCGATTTTGAAGGCAAGACTAACACGTAGTAATTTCAAACCACCAGCAGTTGACCCTGCAGAGGCCCCAACGATCATGAGAATGAACAGGGCAACATGCGTCACGACTGGCCAAGCCATGTAATCTTCCGTGGCATAGCCCGTTGATGTTGCAATTGAGATCACATGGAAAATACCGTCTCGAATTGATTCACCATACCCTTGACCTGTGTTCATCAGCGTCAACGAAATAAGTGTAATGGCGAGGAGGAGATAAAACGCATAATACCTAAACTCCTCATCCTTCCAAACAAGAAAAATATTTCCTTTCCTACATAACCACAGCAATGTAAAGTTGACTCCTGCCAAAAACATAAATGCGATGATAATAGCCTCTACTTTTATTGAATCATAATACCCTATACTTGCATCATGAGTTGAAAAACCACCGGATGGCAGTGTCGTCAAGGCATGGTTGAAGGCATCAAACCACCCTATTTGACCGACAAAGAACAAGAGAAGAAACTCCAGAATCGTAAGGGTTACGTAAAGACCCCAGAGAGCGGTTGCAGTTTCTCGAAGCTTAGGTTTCAAACGCGATAAAGAGGGGCCCGTCAGTTCAGCACGAGCCAGAGCCATTCCACCACCGAGAACGCGAGAAAGGATCATCATTCCCAACATGATGATACCCATTCCACCAAACCACTGAGTTAGCGATCTCCAAATAAGGAGCCCTCGATGTTGAGAATTAATACAATCCAATGTCGTTGAATCACACATCGGACTTGAAGACGCATGAATCACAGTAGCGCCCGTGGTCGTAAAGCCTGACATTGATTCAAACCAAGAATAAACGAAACCTGTTAACATATCCGAGAATTCTGCACCCGATGTAAAAGGGCCAACAAACACTCCACCCAACCAAAAGGGAAGGGAGCCTATCAGTACTGAAATCGGCCAAACTAAACCTACACCAACGAATGCCTCAACGTCCCGTAGACGCTCACTAGAGTCTGTACGAGTGAAGAAGAAAACCATGGCCCCACCGAGACTCAAGCTAATGAGAGCGGCTGGCCCAAAGGCACGAAGACCTATGGATATGTCATCCAAGATACATGTGATGATCCCACATATAACGAGAGGAATGGTGAACGCGATCAACGTCCAACCAAGAATCAGGTTGAGTACATCGCCTCGCATGACTACACCCTAAAGCGCTTCTCTGCGTCTGAGATCTTATCTTGATGACAGAATAGAATCACAAGGTCGTTTTCTAGGAGCAGGTGGTCGTCTGTAGGTTTTGTTGTATGCCAAGTACCGGAGAGGTTCTGTCGTTTGATAAATGCTAATTTTAGGAAATCAGGGAACTGCGCTTCTGCAACAGTTTTCCCAGCAAATTTAGCCTTTTCAGTCACTTCAAAGGTCATTCCGACAATGTTTGGAATGCCCGAAAGAAGCGCAAAGTGCCCTGACAATTTATCGTGAATGTGCGTCAATATATTATCCACTGCGACTCTACGTCGGTCAACTGCAAATGAGATACCCATTCGCTGCGTAACCTTGACCAAATCGGCATCATACAACATTAATCCCGTTCTTGAGACACCCATATCACTGGCAAGTAGAACGGCAGCAATATTTTCATGATCGTTATCCAATGCACTCACTGCAACATCATGAGTTTCAATACCAATCTCGGTAAGAATCTCTCTGTCAAGATGATCACCATGAATGATTTCCAACATTGGATGTGCTCCAATACGAGACCCTGCAATTTCATTTGCTAAATTTAAATCACGCTCCAATACTGTAACTCGACCGCCAAAATTCAACCATTGTTCCGCCATTTGTGTTCCAATTGCTGTTGCACCAATGACTGCAACCTTAGGAACCTCAGGGAAGTATGTAATTTCATGACCAAACATGATTAAGGCAGGGTTGAAACTTTCAAGACCAATCGTAGCTACAGCGATTTTATCACCTTTCTCAAGCGTTGTTTCACCTGTAGGAATGATGCTACGTACTGCGTTTCGTTTCAATCCAACAACCGCAGGCATTCCATGGACCATATCCTCGGTAAGTTCAGCCAGTGTTCGATTTGTTGCAGTGTGGGCGGTTTCCCCGATTTCCAGTTCAATGACATAAGCATCATCACCAAAGGGAATGACTTCCTCAATATCGGTTGAGCGCAAACCTGCATTCAAACGCTCAATGGCCCCAGCAAGAGGATTAACCACATAATCTACCTTCGACCAATTTTTCAAATTTCCAGATTTGTATTCATTGATATAATCCGGATTTCGGAGACGACAAATGCTTGTGATTGGGTGCTTTGATTCGCCCGAAGAATGTGCATGTGAAGCAAGAGAACAGGCGATGAGATTGTGCTCGTCTGATGGCGTTGCAGCAACGAATACAGAGGCTTCAACAATACCTGCCTCAATCAGTTTCTCTCGCGAGGTCATATCGCCGTGTATGACAAGACAGTCAAGACCTTGAGCGTTTGATACAGCACGAGAATCTTGGTCCATGATGACTACGTCATATTCTTCATCTCTAAGCGCTCGAGCAAGTTCAATACCCACTCGACCTGCTCCACCGATGATAATCCGCATATTTTTCACCACCTCTCAATTAAAGGATTCAGCGTACTTCTTCACTTGATATGAACCACCAGCAATATTTACATCATCACTCGTAAGGTACCCTCGTGTCCGGTCAATATTCCCGCCTAGTCCTGTGTGAAGCGTTTTGACAGGATGGTAATAATCGTAAATAAGTTGACCTGATGGATCAGCAGTTTCAACCCAATCCGTGTATGCAGTAGGTGTGGAAATCAACCATTTATTGTTCACTACATCCACTGGGGCTTCAACAAAACAGGATTCAAGTGTGATGGAACGGTCCTCGCACCAAGAATCTTTGAGGGGTAATTGGATGTAGCCCCATGCGTGGGCTTCCCATCCCTCGTTAGTAAAGTGGGGGTCGCCGAGAATTCCAAACGTGTACCAACCGGGTACGCCTTTTGTTCTTAAGATGCTAAAGTAGGCGTTGGTCTGTTCATCACAATCACCTAGATTTCCAGCCAAACATGCGGGTCCGCTCCTTGCAGTAACTGGAGCTTCCTTATCATACTCCACGTAGGCATGAAGATAATCGAATGCTGCCCTTGAAAAGGCATATGCATTGTCTGTTTTGCCCTCTGGAAGGGATGTAGAAATTTGGTCAGATGCACTTTTTACAATCGCATCTTGTCCATTGATTGCATAACTTGCAGAGCCGCCACGGTCATACCAAAGTTTTGTTCCAAAATCAGAGGCTTTCTGACTATTTCGCAGTTGGTAATCTTCAAAACTTCCAGAATTATCCACATTGATTCCGTCAGATTTACCAGGAACGATGGATTTTACTCGGGCATCGTTCCACCAGGAGTATGAATATGAGGTCACCTGAACATCAAACGAATAGGAACTCGCTTCATTAGGACCAAGGTTCATCTTCACTTTGACGCACTTGGCTATAGGACACTGATTATCCCCAGCGCCGACGCTTGGCCACCAGATTTCATTCCCCTCTGATGTCGTAATTCTATCTCCATGCTCTTTGGAAGGCATACCATCAATGGGAACATTCACGGATTGTGAACCTAAAGTCACAGTGATCAATTCGGTTTTCTGAATCGTCATTGGTTCCATAGATGCGTCTCCATTGGTGTAATCGAATTGACTTACGCTTCCCATCGCAGAAGTTATCGTAGGGGGAATAAGAATGGATTCAATAATGTAACCGTCAACAGCGTTATTTTGCACGTCAGCAACCTTAGAAAGGGTGTAGGATGCCTCAACCGGGTAAATGTGGTAACCAGCCATTGCAGCCTGAATCATTTCGTCAATTCCGCTAAATTCTCCTAGCACATGTTCCCTTGCCTGAGGTGAAAGCATGACAAAAGCAACTAGGAAAAGCATAGTTACGCTTCGAAATCTATTCTTACGTCGCTTCATGATGTTTCGCTTTCGCCCTGTATGAGTTTGCACTTGACCACGCTTTGCCGGCTTTTTCGCCATCTTGTACGTTGTGTCTTTGGAGCCACGAGAAAATTGTTGCTCAAGGCGGTATGAAGAACGGTCACCTTTCGGCAGGACTCTTCCACACGAATAGCAAATCGTGTCGCTGGGCAGCGTAGTGCTGCGGCAATAAGGGCAACTACCCATGTTGTTTTGGTTTCGCTGACGCCGTATAACGATTCCTCCTGAGGACCCTAACCTGTTTTTTTATAAAATCGGACGGTCCAAAGACCATAATTCAAGGATGAGTCGCTAAGTGAGCAATTAATTACTCTTCGCCATTGCCGACTGATTCTACAATTTCGTCTTGACGACCCGTCTTGTCAGAAGGAGAGGTTTTCTCACGTGCTTGGTCGGCCCAAATTCTCCGCAGACGGCGGCGGCCTTCTCTTGGTATAGATTCCCAAATCCACGTCTCAGATGCTGGCGTGGCGAGGAAAATGAACGGGAGGATAAACACCCAAATTAGAGGGTTGAATACAGCAGAATAGACTGAAACGAGTAGTGCTGAGCGCCAAAAAGTAGACCGAAGAATTGCACCCCACCGCTTATCTTGGAGCATCATGTAACCGTGTTTTGCCGTAATTAATGCTTCAGCCCGAGGAGTGAACACGGAAATCAAGGCTATGTTGAGAAGACCCAAAGGTGAGAAAATGCCTTCAAACTCAAACATACGATACATGAGAACCATTGCGATCATCCCACCAACTGCCAGTCCAAGAGCCCAGCCACTCGTCGGCTGTGAACCACCCTTTCGAACCCGCTTCCTGCGCAAGAGAAAATGGCTTCCAATCGATGCTAATAGCGTCACTAGAACCAATGAGACAATGTTGAGTCCAGTGTAGACGTCATTATTTGTTGCTTGATTGTAGTAGGGAATAAACAAGGCACCGTCTGCCGCAACAGCATAGAGCCCTCCAAGGACAATTCCCCAAAAGACCTGACTCCAAGCTGTAGGAAGGTCGTAAAAACCTGAGAACCGAGTCATGACACCCCTCCACCCCAAGGTCATGCCCATAAGAGCACAGAAACTAGACAACTGAAACAAGATGAGTTCAGAAACCATGCCTAGCGGTTCACCTCCCCCTTCATCAAAGCGTTGTTCCTACAGGAGCGAGGCGAGGCATTCAAACACCCCTAGCGTCTCAGCGGATTATGGCCAGACTTCTTTTGTTCGGTGGAAAAGGTGGAGTTGGAAAAACAACGACCTCAGCCGCAACAGCGATTTGGCTCGCAGATGCTGGCTTACGGGTTCTTCTTGTTTCAAGTGACCCTGCCCACTCAACATCTGATTCCCTTGGAGTCAAACTCGGCCCTGTGCCGACCGAAGTAGAAGGCGTTCCTGGCCTCTATGGATTAGAAATGGACCCCGAAGCAAAATTATCGACGCTTCTTCCAAAATTCGGTGAAGCCATGAACAATATGGGCGGTTCTGGACTTGGTGGAATGAGTATGATGTTTGACACCGGTGCAAAAGACGAATTTGATGACATTAAATCCGATGTAAAGACCTCAGACATGATTTTACCAGGTCTTGACGAAGCATTAGCCTTTGATGAATTGTTGAAACATATGGAAAACCCAACTTGGGATGTCGTTGTTTTTGATACTGCACCAACCGGACATACACTTCGCTTCCTATCCCTTCCAGAACTGATTGAATCATGGTCGGGCCGACTTCTTCGCCTCATGCGTGTTTCTGGCGGTATTCGCTCGATGCTATTTGGCCGTAAAGAAAGCGATTCAATGAAAGAAGAATTGGAACGCTTTCGACGCCGTGTACTTCATGTCCGCAGAGTAATGTGTGATCCCTCTACTACAGCGTTTACTCTCGTCACCATTCCTGAACGGATGGGTGTGAATGAGACGGTTCGTGCATACGATTCACTTATGGAATTTCAACTCCCAGTTGGAGGCTGTTTGGTCAATAGAGTGACTCCTAAATTTGACCATCCATTCTTGGCCAAGCGACGTGTACAGGAACTCGAACGCATTGAAGAACTGAAATCAACTCTAAAGGATGTCAATGTCGGATTGATTGAACTCGCTGACCAAGAAGTGGTTGGGATTGAATCATTGCGTCGCATTGGAGCCTTGCTTTATGGAGAAACACACCCGATTCCGGAAACCATTGGCCCACATCAAATAGGCTCTGTCCTCAAGCATGAAGTGCATCGAGGAATGATTTCAGAACTTGAGGAAGACATTGAGAAAGTTCATCTTCACTTCCCGGGACTCAACCGTGAAGAGATGAACCTACGGAGCGAACAAGGCATACTCTTCGTTGGTCTAAACGGTCGTGAACAGGAGATACCAACCCAAAGTTATGTCAAATCCAGCAAAGTGAAAGCATCACTCAAGGATGATGTTCTTTCCCTTGACATCCCTCGTTCTGATTCACCCGCTTGAGGCAGTGGGTTGAAATGGGGTAACCTCAACGCCCAAACATGGCTCTTGAAGGCTTATCCCGAGGCATCTTCCGCTCCTTAGGTTTCCTCAAGAATAAAAGAAAACTTGATGAGGAAGAATTGCGAGAAATGACTCGTAGTTTACGAAGGGCTTTGCAAGAAGCAGATTTTAACATTCGCCAAACAAAAGAGATTGTTGACAGGCTTGAATCACGCCTTCGTGAAGAAGAACCTCGCGTGGGTTTGACCATGCAGACTCACGCCATGAATATTCTTTACACTGAACTCGTAAGAATTCTAGGCCCTGCTCCTGATTTCCAACCAAGAGGAGCAACACTTCTGTTGGTCGGTCTCTACGGGCAAGGGAAAACTACAACAACTGCAAAACTCGCAGAATGGTACCGGAAAAAACACGGTCTTCGCGTTGCTGTGATTGAGGCTGACGTACATCGCCCAGGAGCATATGCACAACTCTCTCAGCTCCTTGAAGACTCAACAGTTCAAGTGTATGGAGAGCCCGACACAAAAGATGCAGTTACTATTGTGCGCAATGGATTGAAGGAATGTGCTTCAGCAGACCTCGTTATCGTTGACACTGCTGGTCGTCACCAACTTGATGATGAACTGGTTGTTGAGTTGGAAAACATTGCATCACTCACTAGGGCTACCGATCGTTGGCTGGTCATCGACGCACAAGTTGGTCAAGCAGCAGGACCTGTCGCTGCATCGTTTCACAATCTTGCCGGAGTCACAGGTATTGTAATCACCAAACTTGACGGTACTGCCCGTGGCGGTGGCGCACTTTCTGCAGTCGCTGCAACAGGAGCCCCTATTGTCCACATCGGCGTGGGGGAACGAGTACAGGATTTAGAAAAGTTTGAGTCCGACCGCTTCATTTCTCGATTGCTTGGGATGGGTGACATTCAGGGATTGATCGACCTTGCTCCTGATGACATGGATCAAGAGGAAGCTATGCGCCTCACACAACGATTGATGAGCGGTCGTTTTACACTCAATGACATGTACAAACAAATGGAAATGATGTCTAAAGTTGGAACCATTGACAAATTAATGTCGTTCCTTCCAGGGAGTATGCTTGGCGGAATGGGTGCTATGTCAAAAGGTCAAAAGGAAGCCATGCAGGGAAACCTTGACCGTTATAGAACAATTATGGACTCGATGACCGCTTGGGAAAAGAACGAACCTGCGAAAATAAAATCTGACCGGATACGAAGAATCGCCCGTGGCTCTGGAGTTCGGGAAAAGGATGTTCGTGAGCTGATTGGTCAGTGGAATCGTTCCCGTAAGATGATGAAAGGAATGGGCGGCAATCGCAAACTCAACAAGCAGATGCGGAAGATGATGAAAGACGGTGAGATGGATATTGACCCGTCTTCATTCGGAATGTGAGACAACCACCGATTGAATGCGGAAATTCATCATCTCTGGTCGTATTGATTCGGATGGGCTTGGGATGGTAACACGGCAAAAATAAACAAAACCAGCGACCCGATGTATGGAATAATCGCAAGAAGGATCCACCATCCGGAATTGCCGGTATCCTGGATGCGACGAACCATGAGGCTGATGAGAGGTATCAAAAATACAAACATTCCACAACCAATTGAAATCAATATATCCTCATCAATATCGTCCGCCCCAAAAAGCACTATACTCGCACCAAAAGATAGCCCAAATAGCAGGTAGAAGGATAAGATACCAAACCAAAATTCACTGCGTTGTGCTCTTCCTTTACCGGACCAATTCGAGATGGTGTTGACAAAAGCTTGTATTGGATTTATCATTCTCTGGTTCAGGTATGGGTTGTACCCGTTCATTTGCACTAAACCCATTGGATTTTGGGGGTCAACAAACACTTGGGAACCATTATGAAACGGTACTTGTTGACGTACTGATCCAATGATCTGGGGTTGCGGGGGTTGTACTTGCGAGGAGGTTGTATTCGTGTCTCGAAGGACTGCATTTACAATCGCACCAACTGAAGGGGGTGGAGGTATTTCGGACGCATTATTTGCTTCACCGATATGGTCTGCACAATATGGTTTTTCACCAGCCTTTCTTGATTCTCGGAAGAACGATTCGCAATTGGTGCAAAACAGTGTACCACAATTACCTTTGAAGCAGAACAATCCAGGATTATTGACCGCATCAATCGGAGTTTTACACATACTACAGATTTCATGGTTCGAACCTGAATTGATGATGATATCACCGGTTGTTGGTCCAATGGCGTTATGACCAACCTGAACTGAATCCGTGAGGTTTACCCCGGTTCCATCATTCAGTGACATAACATGGCCTAAACCACAGTTCTTTATCAATCTCTCATCGTTGGAGGTGTTGAAATCAGGTTTAATCAATACGTCTTCGCAAGCAATACACAGCGAACAGTTGGCTCACCAGTCATGTGACAAGGCCGTGGTTCATCATAAGGCTCTGTTGCATCACCAAGGAATGCAAATCCAGTGGTTCGTTCAATAATCTCGGCGTGGGCATCGGTTCCATCAAAAGCAAGTTCGTAAATATGGCCGTCCTTGACTTCCCCGTTCATTGTCCATTCGCCGTTAGCGTTGGTAAATTCAGGAAGGGGTTGAACTACGTCACCCATGTGTTGAGATGCTCGTGAGCGAAGTTCATCGCTAATCTCTCCAAGCACACGGTTGCATTCTTCAACGATATTATCCATAGCAAGTGGTTCCTTACCTCCAGTCCTGCGGGCTGCAAATGCGGTTCCTTGAGCGATATCGCGTGGTCCGATATCAAGGCGTAGTGGAACTCCTTTGATCTCCCAATCGTAGTACTTCTGACCTGGATGAATGTCTCGGTCGTCAACCTTCACTCTCAAACCACGAGAGCGAAGAGTACCTGCAATTTCGTGGGCCACCGCCACCGTGTCGACTTCTGCATTTTTACGAATCATTGGACAAATGACGACTTGGAACGGAGCGACTGCTGGCGGCATAATGAGGCCGTTCTCGTCACCGTGCATCCCAACAACTGCCCCTAGCAATCGTTCCGACATACCGTAGGTAGTTTGGTGGCAGAAGGATTGTTTCGCTTCTTTGTTCTCATACTTCAGGTCAAATGCTTTCGCCCATTGGTCTTGGTAATGATGGCATGAAGCGACTTGCAAGGTTCGACCGTTAGGCATAACGGCGTCAATTCCGATTGTGTACCAAGCACCAGGAAAAGTATCCCACAAAGGACGCTTTGCTTTGATAATCGGAAGACAGAGATCGTGCATAATCTTGTCAACAATTTCCAAATCCTGTTTAATTTGGTTTGATGCGTCCTCTTCATCAGCGTGGGCTGTATGTGCTTCAAAGAAGTGAATTTCACGAACCCGAATAAACGAACGTGTTTGCTTGGTTTCGTATCGGAACGTGTTCACCATTTGATAGACCTTGAGTGGTAAGTCCTTGTGCGACCTGATCCACAGCGGAAACATGGTGTACATTGCCGTTTCAGAAGTAGGGCGAAGGAACATGGGGATATCGAGTTCATTTTCTCCTGCATGTTTTACCCAGTAGACTTCTTTCTTGAAACCGCCCTCTTCATCTTCATCCCGCAAATCATCGGGATCAACGCCTTCTTCACGAGCACGCTTGAGACGAGCGACCAATGCGTTTTCTTTTTCCAAGAGAACTTCTGGGATCAAAAGTGGGAAATTCACTTCTTCATGGCCTGTTCGTTCCATTTCGGCATGGGTCAACGAATCTATGAGTTTCATGGTTTTCCAGCCATAAGGCCTCCATACGTCCATTCCTTTGATTGGATAGCGCTTATCGACCAGTTCTGCAGCTTCTATAATGAATGGATACCATTCGTTGAAGTTTTCACTTTTCGAAGGAATCCCTCGCTTTGCTTTACCGTGGCCCATGGTTCGTGGGCTGGCTTAACTCACATCAAGATGACGGCTCAATAGGCTTCTGCAGGGATGTCTTTTCGCCCCTCACAAGAACGGCAACTGCTGCCCCGCACCAAACAACCTCGAGAACCAGAAATGCCCATTCATCTATCAGATATGCTCTAATGGCAAGAAGTCCAGAACCAAAGGCCATCAACCAGAGATAGACGGGTTGTTTGCTATGAAGTACATTTCGAGTTTCCAATAGAAATGCAAGAAGAATGCTTGCCATACCCACGTATGCAATGCCTTCACTCAACAAAGTAAGCAAACGGTCACTTCCGGCCGCTAAAGTAGACGACGAGAATTATGGAACCGATAACTGCAACCAAATCTGGAATTCCAAAACTACCCTCAAGAAGGGTAAGACTCCAGCCGTTTCCGCTGGTGATTTCGTGGATTGAGGCCCAGTTAATTCGGTTGTATCCGTCACTAGGACAGAGGTCGCTCGGCTCACACAAACTTCCAAGTAAGTATCCAAATGCACCAAAGAGATTCAAGATGCTTGTACCCAAAAGGGCCAATGGAATCAATGGGCGTCGAATTGCTGCGACTTCAGCAACAGGTGACAGGTTGAGAACTGGAAGAGGTGCTTGGATGGCGGGGGCTTCTGACTCAATGACTTCAATCAGCATATTTGTAGGCGGTGCGACTTCGGTAATACCTGAAGCAGGTGAAGGCTGAAGGTCTCGTGCCTTAACTGGTTGAACAGGTGCGATTTTAATCCCATAGATACGGTCAGCAAGGCTGACAAGAGTAGGGTCATCAGCGATATCGGCAGGGTCAATTTCTCCATCAAGGAGTTGTTGAAGCCGTTCGCTCGTCGTTGTCATTTTGCCGCCTCCGTTGTATCTGCGTGAACGCTTCCCTTCAAGAAGCCTCCTTTTGAAAAATCCTGCCGATTGGAGTGAATACTCACTCTTCTTCATGCCCTAAACTGAGATTATCATTCAACTGAGATTCAGATGCCGTATTCAAACCGTCTTCACCTTGATATTTCCCATAAAGCCGTTCATTAACGAGCAAACTGGAACAGTGAGGACATCGGTCATTATTGCCAAGCATCAGTGGACGAATTGCAAGCACTGCAAGACAAGATGGACATGCTGCGAGCATTTCTCCTTCCTCAAGGTCTGCTAGGGGATTGAAGGAATCGTTACTGTAACCTGAGCGGTAAACCGGATGCCAGTGAAACAAAGCTCTTCTGCCGGAACCAAATGCTGCCCATCCCATGAGAAATACAAACAACAGGCTGCTTAGACTTTCGTCAATAAGAACTGCGAGGAGGTTCAAGAATGCCAGAAACCCAAACATCAAACTGGCAGTTACCAAGAGACCAACGGCAGGCCAATATGCCCATTGACGACGTTGACGATAACCAGAGTATATGCTGAGAGCAACGATTACAGCGGCGATGATGATGGTGGTAGATGTAGTTTGAGAAATAAAGCTCGTTGCTATCAAAATCGTTGCGAGTAAATAGACAACGATTCCTGCATCAACCAAAACTATGAACGATGTGCCACGATGAACATGAGCAATTGGGTCCTGAGCCGTTGATGCTGAAGGAGCCGACCCCGCCAAAACGAGATCATCCGCTCTGGTGTTGCTCATGTCTTCCCCTAACGTGGGACCTTCTTGAAACATGTGGCCAATCAAGAAGATGGTTGGAAGCGAAGAAGTCATGATGCACCGCACTGTGGGATGGCTATGGCCACTCGTGATACCGACGTCATCGCGTCGGGAAATTCTCTTCACGGGTCGCGTATTGTTCTCGGCGTCACGGGTGGTATCGCAGCAGTTGAAACCGTCAAACTTGCAAGAGAACTAAGACGCCATGGAGCAGAACTTACTGTCATCATGACACCATCGGCACAGAGAATCATCACGCCCCTCGCAGTCCGTTGGGCGTCCCAAGCAGATGTGATTACCGACTGGGACGGTGACCTTTCGGCATTGGACGAAGCCGATGCGGTATTGGTAGCACCGGCTACTCGTGACGTAATGGCAAGTCACCTTCATGGATTACAGCATGGGCCGTTGATGATGGCCCTTTCAGTTGCAAGAAGTCGGGGAACCCCCATTATGATGATTCCAAGCATGCATGAAGACCTTGCAAAAGACCCCGTCACTGAGGATATTGTCATTGAACTTCGTAAAAAAGGAGTAGCTGTAGAGTGGGGGCCAAATGAAGAAGGAAAACAAAAAACACCATCTCATCATGCAATTTGTGCAAAGATGGGCCATCTCATGAACCAGAGAAAAGTGAATCGACGTTCTGTTGTCATCACCCTCGGCGCTACATCCTCCCCTGTTGATGATATACGACACGTACAAAATATGAGTTCTGGGGCAACGGGTTGGGCTCTTGCAGATCACCTCTATCGCCACGGGCATGATGTTACCTGCGTTGCTGGATTGACGACATCCCAATCCCCCGATTGGCTTCCGCTCATTATCCGCACTCCTACACCAAATGAAATGCTCAAAGAATGCAAAGCACTCTCAAATGATGGAATTGAAGCATGGATACATGCTGCAGCGGTATTGGATTATGTCGTAGACTCACCGGCTCAAGGTAAAATTGCGAGTCAGCAAGGAAGCCTTTCTCTTGACCTCGTTGAAAGTCCAAAACACATTCAAGAACTCAAGGAAGATTGTTTGGGAAGCGTTCGAATTGGTTTCAAACTCGAATCAGGAATAAAACAGAAAGACCTGATTTATCGCGCAATAGCACAGATTGAAACTTCAGGGATGACAGCAGTTATTGCAAACCGTTTGGAAGACCTAGATGATGTAAACAAACCTCGGGGATATCTTGTCGATTCACTTGGTGCCCATTTTGTTCTACAAACCTCAGCAGACCTCCATGACGCCATTATGACGCTCGTTGAGCGTGGCTCGGAGGCATGAACATGCGAAGGTTCGCCATTATTGGCCATCGTGCAATGTCCAAGGGTAAGTTGCCACTGAATGATTTAGCAGGAGGTGCCGGTCGGATGGACGTCCTCGTCAGGGCGCTTATGGCCGCTTTACTGACCAGTCATGGCCTGCGAAAGGATACTGAAATCATTCTTCACCTTGGCGGAGGGCCAGGCCCTCCAAGGAGGATCCGATTCGATGGTAGTGAACTCGTGGGCGTCCATGCTGAAGAGCGTTCTATAGCGGGTCAAATTGGGAAAGTAATTGCAACCCCACTGCCTCCGATTGGACACTGGCAGCCCATCACAAGGGGAATCGAACATAGTGGAGGGAACCTAAAAACAACCCTAAGTCAATGGGGTGAACTTCCAGTCGTAGCCCTTGATGCAAACGCTCCTCGTCTTTGGAGTTCGGATGCATCCTTACCGGAACAGAGTGAGCATAGTGAAGTTGACATTGGTTTTGTTCTCAGTGACGACCAACCTCTTGACGAAGAGATCCTTGATGGAGTGATGAAGCGTTCACTTGGAGAACATTGGCTTCAAGGACACATGGCCATTGGAGTTGTTCATTTCCTTATTGATGAAGGCGTTGCACTCAATTTGGATTGAGCCAATGTGGCCAACCATCTGCTGAATTCATCAGTACACTTGCTAGAAGGTCCTCATCCATTGCAAAGGGATGGCTTTGAGGCCAAACCGCAAGGCATGAAAGACTGGCTTTATCTTCTTCCACTGCATCACAATCCCCGTACAGAACTTCACTGTGGTCAACCGATGCTGCTCCAATGGTGAAGGTAGCAACTTCATCTTCCCCTGCACCCTCAAACCGTACGGCATTCCGATACCATCGGACACCCAATCGGGTGCAGGCCCATGTACCATCCCAGGTCGGTGGAACATTCAAGTTGAGCATGAGGTCACCGTTCCTAAACGCAGCAAGTAGAGCCTTGTTTGGGTCATTAGCCCAAGGCTCATCATTCCCTGGAGTCGGCCATGACGTGAAGTAATTGGTGTCCATTGCATCGTGAGGACGTCCTGCGTTGGCTGCAACTAGAGGGAGAACTTCCATGGCTCGCTCCACTAATACGACGGTCGCTTCAATTGAACGAGCCATCCCCACAGGGTCAAATGATGTGAATGAAGAGGCAATTGCTGGCATTCCGTAGAGGCCGGCTTCCCGAGCAGCCCCCATGGTTCCGCTGTGATAGGAGTCTTGTGAGAGGTTTGGACCAAGATTCACTCCTGACACGACGAGCTGAGGTTTGAGCGAAGGGACCAAATGTTCCAATCCTCCATCCATAGCAACGATGACGGTGTCGCAAGGAGTTCCATCAAGCTCAAACAAATGGACTGGAGCATCTTCTGGATTAAGGTCCCATGCTTGAACGAGGTCCGAACGTTCTCGGAGCCCCATTGGCTTCATGAGATTGATACGCATTCCTGCTGCTGAGTGATTCTCACTCGGGGCGAGAACTACGATATTGTGGCCCTCACGATGCAGAGCTTGTACCAAAAGTCGGAAACCTTCGGCCTCAATGCCATCATCGTTGGTAAGCAGCAACCATCCTCTTTCTTTAGACATCTTTCCACCTTATCCTAAAGCCGCAGCATCAATCCTTTGATTGTTCGCTTTTTCAAGAGCAACCCGTTCCGAGGTGTAAACCACTAAGATTAGGCCGGACATGAGGATGAATCCTCCAATCCATGTCCAAGTGCCAGGTATTCCTGTATCGAAGAAAAGCCATCCAATCAGCGAGCCCAAAACGGGTTCAAAGGTCACTGCGGTAGAAACAACAAGTGGAGAAATGTAGCGAAGACATGTGTTCAACCCTGTGTGTCCAAGAAGACCCGCAATCAAAGCAAGAAGTAGGAACCAAATGAAATATTCTGAAGCTACCCATCCAGCCGCTCCAAAGTCCTTGATACCTGTTTCAAAGAGGAGGGAAAATGGCAGAAGTACAACCGCACCGATTAAGGTTACAGGGAATGCATAAAGGAAAATTGGCATCCATGTTCGCAAAACCCTCCCGACGACAATGTAACCAACAACGAACACTGCTCCGAGGAATGCCAGACTGTCTCCGAATACAGTAACGGTTTGGTCTCCTTGAGAGGCGCCGTTATCGAGGAGGGTAATTCCAGCCCCAATGAAGCAGATTATGGCCCCATATATTTCTGTTTGATGTGGTTTCCTCACACTTGGATGGAACCTAGCCAGTGCGATCATACCCACTACAATCACAAGGGGGTGGGCAGTCACGAAAAGCAGTGAATGGGTTAAGGAAGTCTCGTCTAAACTTGCTACCCATGCCCCAAAATGTGCAGCAAGGGCAAGACCGCTCGCAAGGAGCAGCAACCAACTTTTTTTAGTCCAAAATAGTGATTTGACCTCATCAGGAGTCCCCCTCCATTGAATCAATGCCAGTGGTGCAAGAACAATTGATGTCAATTGAAGTCGCCATGATGCTCGGAGCAGAGGAGGTATCTCCTGAACATGTTGGAAGAGGGCTCCAGCACTTGACACACCACATACTGCGGCAACAAGAAGACCCCAAACCCAGGTCGGCACAGGACCTTCATGTGCCATGATGTCACGCTCATCAATCTTGCAAGACTGCGTCTTTGCTGTCGCCACCAATAACGCCAGCCCTCTTGAACAGGTAGTAAATACCGGCACCAACAACGACGTTAATGGTAATCAAACCAAACATTCTGATGGCATACCAAGCACCAGAATCGGGGAAGGCTTTGATTCCCATAATGGTCCTAGGATCACCTGCTTCATCGTACCATACGGAGTCAATGAAGGATAGAATACTCGACTCTGTTCCAAAGAAGGCTTCGCCAGTTAGTAAACCGGCAGCCACCATGAATGTACTGAGTAGAATCAGGGCCCGTTGCTTTTCTGCCGCAGTCGTCCCTTCGCTTTCTTTGAGTGCATCTATTCTAGGAGCCAATTTCTTGTCTTCCCAGTTGTCACGGGCTACACCACCAATGAGCATTGGTAGCGTGTGAGGGACATCAAGATACATTCCCAATCCAAAGGAGGTACCCATCCCAGTAGCCCATTCAACGAACATTCCAAGAAGGAATCCGAGTCCAAGGAGAACCAAGTCCCCTTGGCCTTCAGCGAAGATTACGGAAAATGTGGCAAATGCATTGGCTTGAGGCGCAATGAGTTGGATTCGCCCTTCTGCAAGTTGAATCGAAAGGAAAATCGCAACACCGGCTCCAATGATTGCGCCGGGGACAACACCCATGATGTTCCCTTTAGAGATGTGATATGGACGGTTGCCGATGTAGAGACTGTTCTTGTAATCTCCAATAACAGTCCCCGACATCGAAATCGCAGAGCCAAAGACCGTTGTTCCGACAAGCCCCAATAAAACTGCGTCTTGAGTGTTGAGGTTCAATAATTCCTGTGCGTTCAAAAACACACCAAGAAGCATCAAGAGAACGATGAACGAAGTACCTGAAACAGGTTCAATTCCAGTCTCACCCATAACACGGACTGCAATTGCCCCGAGCATGAAGGTGGTGAGTATGAGAACGAGGGCAAAGACAAGAGAAGCGAGTGGAGAAAATCCACCGATAGTGAAAATCAAAATCATAGCAAAGAACGTAACACCCATGAAGATTGGAATATGCTTCAAAGGCCACTCATACCAGCCCTTTCCTTCCATGTATTCTTGGCTGCCTTCGCCTGTGAATGCAGCCCCGATATCGGTGAATATGTTAGCGAATGTACGCCACATCTTAGCCAAACCAAACATTCCACCACCAACGATAGAGCCGATAGCGATGGTTCGTACGGTTTTCCCGAAAGCGATCATCTGTAGTGCTTCTGAACCACCGTCTGCGTAGGACTGGATTGGGATGTTAGCTTGTTGTGCGGCATCATAGATGGGCACGTTGAGGAAGACTGCAAGAGGGACGAGGAAAAACCATCCCACAATTGTACCAAGGTTGACGAGGAAGGCAACTCTGGTTTTCATAAACCACCCGATAGCAAACATAGAGGGAGTCAATGCCACACCAATATAGGTGTAGGCAAAAGGATTCCATGCTGTTTCAGCAGACCAGTGGGTTTGACCTAACGAGATGCCGTCATCTGTACCAGAGGGTTGGTGTATTTTGCCACGTGAGTAGAAACTTGCTAGGCCAATGTCACCGTAATGGATGCTTTCTGCAATGAAATCCATCAGTGCAATTTTTCTGTCATTCATCCAGATCAAAGGATACTCAATTAAGAACAGGCCAACCATTGTTAGTACGGTCCATATTCCGATTGTTTTCAACGAATCACGAGCGTGTTCTACAGCACCTGTGCTCACGTCGGATGAGATATCAAGCATCTTGAGGGTGGCTTCAAAGCCAGGGAGTGGGAGTGGATCTTCAACCAGCCAGACCCTTCTAAAAATGATGAAATACATCACGCCAAGGAATCCTGCAAACATCGACGCTACAATTCCGACAAACGCAAGTCGAAACGTATCTCCTTCACCTAACGTCACCAATGGACCCGAAGCTAATGCATAATCTGGCTGACTGGCCAAAAGGAAAATCGCAGGGAAGGTGAAGATGAATCCTGTTGATGCGTGGGTTGCACCAGTCGTTGCCGATGTAGCGATGTTCACTTCCGATGGTGACCACTTAAGGGCCATTCCAAGAAGATAAGCGATATACCAAGCCGCTGAGATAGCAAGACCGAGTTTGAGACCGATATATGCCGTAACACCGGAGAATATTGCTCCGATTCCGATTCCAATGAGAACCTTTGGAGTACTCCAGTGTGATACTTCAAAGGACTCTTGAAGGTTCTTTTCCTCTAGGTATTGCTCCAAGACACCGGTGTTGAGATTGTTGTACATCTCATCGTCAAGCCAGGTTAACGTTCCGGCTTCGATTGCCTTGAGGCCTTCTGGAGTAACTGGCTGCCTGTAAGCTGATTTTGTCACTGTTTTGGCTGACGAGGATTTCTTTTCTGCCATAACATTCACCGCCCTACGCTTCAGCGCTTATGCTTAAGGGCGCGACCCCACTTCATGACGCTTACGCTACCAAGTTCTGGACAAAGGCCCATTGTAATGGTCAAGCAGATGCACGGTTGCGAGCATCTTCAGCCTTAGCAACGGCGATACCATCTTCGACATCGACCTTGCGGAGGATGATTGCACCAGCGACGATCAATAACGAGATTGCGAAGATACCAACACGGGAATCAAACCAAACGGTCATCAACGAATAGATAAGTGGTCCCAAAAGGGCTGCGACCTTGCCGAAGAAGCCGAAGAAACCAAAGAACTCTGCAGAACGTGTTTCTGGAACCATTTGTCCGAACATAGAACGGGCAAGTCCTTGTGAACCGCCCAAAAGAGCACCGCCGAAGACACCCAAGAGAAGGAACTGGAAGAAGACCGAAAGTCCCAATGGTTCCCAGACAAGAGAACGAGCAGTCTTAGGGATGAAATCCAATTTACCGTCTCCAAGACTTGTAGGGTGTTCTTCACCAAGTCCGGTCATGTTTGCAAACTCACCACCAGAGATACTGTACGAAAAGCGTGAATCCCCCATCGTTGCTTCAAGAGCAGCGAGAGACGTAGCATTGAGACTCACGGCAATAGGTGTAGCAGTTCCATTCTTTTCATATGCCCACTTTACAGCATATCCGCCGTCATAGTCTTTGTTTTGAGCTACAGGAAGGATGTCCTCATGTTCAAGTGCCCATTGTTGTTCACTATCATCTGGAAGGGCTGCGATATTGTTCACACCTTCTCGAGCAGTTGCAATGTAAGTGCTGTCCTCAACATCCCAGGTATATTGGATATCATACTCATCATGGTTTTCAAGTTCAAGCGGTGCGAATGAAAGCGCTCCAACGATAACGAAACACCAGCATACTAATGAGAATTGAAGAGCAGTTTTAGTACCCCACCTTTCTGCTAACTTGGTAAATCCAATCGCTGCAGGTGCTGCAACGAACTGAATAATGAGGATGGTAGCAATAAGGCCCGATACAGTAAGTCCAAGGACAACAATACCGAATACACCAGAAAGAGCAGTTACTGAGTTGATTCCGTCAATGAAGCAAAAGTAAGCGATCATGTAGATGAAAAGAGTTCTAAATTCCTTGATACCCATGAGCGTCTTCTTGACTTCTCCTAGAGCCATCTTTGTTGATGCGATGAGACCCATTGGTTCCATTTCATTCTCAATATGAGGTTCTGGAACCATCTTGAAGGTCATTTGTGCAAACCCAAGCCACCAGATACCAGAACTTGCCATAGCGAAAGGAATAACCCAACTCTGGACTGAACCACTTTCATCGGTGATGAAGGTGACCATGAGAAGGTGAACAAGAAGGAGGATTCCTCCTCCGAGATAACCTGATGCGAATGCTTTGTTAGAGATTGAATCCATTTCAGATTCATCACCCATATGCGGAAGTAGTGCGTTGTAGAAAACACCTGCACCATTCAAACCAACATTGGCAATCATGAACATTATCATGGCCCATATCCAACCTATAGAGACTCCAAGGTAAGGAGATAAAGCAAGAAGGATACAAGAAACTGAACCTAAGACGGTTAGTACTCTCAACCACCACATCTTGATCATACGTCGGTCAGCAATCACTCCTAGTGAGGGTGCACAAATGGCCACGAAAAGAGCACCGAACATGACTGCCGCTGAAAACATGGCGTCAGCAGTCCACTCCGAACCGAGTATCTTCATCGAGATTCCGTTCGCTTCCATAAACAGGTAGGCGAACCATGCAGGGAATATTGCAGTTGTAACCGATGTTTCAAAAGCGCTCTTTCCCCAGTCATACGCACAGTAGCCCCGGACGCGTTGGTCTGTATCTAATGGTGCCTTTTCGTTCTCCATAACAACGGAGTAACGACATAGCATATGAACTCATTTCCGACGAAATCGGAAATTTAGTCATTTAGGATGATGTTCGCATCTACCATCAATGGTCACGAATGATGATGTAACGACCAAGGGCTTCTTGCCACATGATTTTGTTACCTGATTCAACATTCATTCCTTCATCCGATTCAGGAAGAGGCAGAATCATCATGGAGTAATCTCGGTCGTTCATTGCATGGACCTCGGCTCCTTCGATGTGAGTTACTGTTGCGGTTCCCTTTTCGATCATAGGGACGTTGATGCTGTCCGTAACGGATCCAACGTGAGAAATCTTCTTTTTGGTGAAAATGCTTTCCAGCGAGATACGAGCCTTAGCTGAACCGTGTTTTCCAGGTTTGGAAGTTGATATGCTCAATATCTTGTATGCTTCGTCGTCAACGACACAGAATCGTCCGACTTTTAGCGTTCTGATTTCAACACGGTCTGTTCCTGGCATGGGTCACCCTCATCCCTTCTGTCAAGGTTTGGACTTATGACTATTGGGGCGACAGGGCTTGAAAGTTCATAAATCTCGGACGTCAAATCGTTGTCCTGATTGTTCCATAGTGTGCTCGGTAATGAGTGGATAAAGAAGAGTGGCAACATCGTCTGGGTCGGTAAGATGGCCATCGGTATGGTAGGACACAAAAGCTTCGTGAGATGGAAAGTCTGCTGGATCTGCTGCACGAATATCCTCTTGCATACCGGTATCGACGATTCCTGGGGCGACAGAAATGGCACTGATGTTGTGAACCCTACCCTCTTCAGCCATGCAACGAGCCCACATGTCCAAACCTGCTTTGGCAGTGCAATAAGCAGACCAAGAACCGACCGGCCGCAGTGAAGCACCACTGGAGATGGTTGTAACTCGGCAATGTTGTTGGCCCTCAAGCAATGAAGATAACCGTTGAGTCAAATCCTGAACTCCGATGAGGTTGACCTGAATGCTACGAGACCATTGCGATACATCGGTCTTCATCATTGGGTGTACAGGATGGATTGAACCTGCATTGTGCACCAATCCGTCCAGTGCTTCAATTGAAGATAACAAATGCCCAGCGGACTCTGCAATTTGAGCGGGTGAGGCAAGATCACAAGGCAGTGAAAATGAGTCTCCGGAACTCTGTTTCACGAATTGTTCAACTTCATTAAGTTCAGGAGAGTCACGGGCAAGGAGAATTACTTGATGCCCCTGCTCTGCGAGTAAACACGACAACGACCTCCCAATACCCTTTGATGCACCGGTCACTAAGTATACGCCCATAGACCCTTGAAATCGCCGTATCATTTGAGGATGCCCCAAATGGTTTTTTCAATCAACCATTCACAAAGGGAGCGTAGTGATTTCAACCTCAAAGAACGAGACTGTCCATTTTCTGATTGCGAGTCAAGATGAGTCCGCTTGCCCCCAATGCTAGAATGAGGATGCCTCCGACAGCGAGTAACCCATCAACTGCCGTACAGCCCGCTCATCGTAGTGACATTTTATGATTGCCCCGGCTGAAAGGTTCTAAACTCAAAATAGAACATCCGTGGATGTCTTGAGCAAATTAACGTGTTCATGTCCATGGCCGAGTGAACGCCTCTAAATCATATATCGCTGCTTCAATTTCCACCTCTAAGAGAGATACTTCCTCCCTACCGAGATTGGCCTCTAAACGTCGTATGATCCGTCGACATCGATAACTCAAGCGGCCAGACAGTGCGAACATAGCCAAAAGAAAACGACTTGCTCGGCGTTGTTCGTCCGCATGAATGGGCTGGTCGTTTGGTTGAGGTTCACCGATGAGGTGGAGAATACGAATTTGATTGGGGTGGATGAAACGTGCCGAAGTGATCTGTTCTTGAACGCCATCATAAATGGCTTGATGCAAGGCGGGTGAAACGTTTTCCAATCCCTCGGGGAAGGTATGTTCAAGTAGAGCTGGAGTTAGTTCGTGGCCCACCAAACGTGAACGCATATCACGCATCATCGAGTTCATTCCAACTGCGTTGATGAGAACGAAAAAGGGCAATGACACAAGTTCAACAAACGCCCGCAAGGCCGTCCTACCGATGAGTTGAACCCACATCCGACGAACGATCGATTTGAACAGCGTGGCGCTTACTGCGACTCGGAATTTCTTCAATATTTTACGAATCAGCATACCCAATTTACCGATACGTGCAAGCGGGTCAATCCCAAACATCGTTCCTTGAAATCCAGGTGCCCCCAAAGCAGCATGGATCAACCAGTGCGGGATTGACTCCTCCAACTCGAACTTCTGGAGTTCATCCTCCGGAATCCCGAGTACCTTGGCCATTCGAGCAGCCGTTTTCAACGAATCACCGTAGATGAATACCAATTCAAGGGAGGTCGAAAGAAATCCTGCAAAAGCAACGGCACCAAAAAACGTGAAACTGTTCCAGCCGTCAGAACCCTCCCATTCATGAAGCCAAAGCGCAATGGCGACAACGAACATACCGGAGATGAGACCGAACAGACCAGCCCTAAAGACGGAAAGACGATGGAGAAGGTCTAATCGCTGGTCTGCAATTCTTCGGTCTGTTATGTGAACCTCATCGGAATCTTGAA
>TARA_B110000444_G_scaffold35323_1_pt1 | contig 65962 bp, 52 predicted proteins | sample TARA_B110000444 | Tara Oceans TARA_B110000444 (sample SAMEA4398370) | marine metagenome | biome: Polar Biome; feature: [SRF] surface water layer (ENVO:00010504); material: water (ENVO:00002006), including particulate matter (ENVO:01000060) such as... | depth 5 m | reverse complement strand
CCATCGGTAACATTGCCTGTTAGGTCGTCCCCTGTGTCATCACCTGGAGTGGTTGTGTTGGTATCTCCGCCATCAGTTGTATCTCCGCCATTACCTGTATTATCGTCAATTGGACATCCGTCTGGCCCAACTATCTCGCCAGCCATTGTGTTATTACAAGCATCATTCTCATTCAATACGCCATCTTCATCAACATCTAAAATTGGACATCCTTGACCATTGTCGCCGTTTAGAACACCAAAGTCTGCAGGGCAATCATCGCCGTTCGTACCGCTGGCATTGTCACCAAAGCCATCGCCGTCTGTATCATACCATTGACTTGAATCATTAGGAAGAATATCATTGGTATTTGATACTCCATCACCGTCTAGGTCTTTACAACCTGACCTATCGATAGTAGATGTTCCAGCGCTTGCCGGACAATCATCTATTATCCCATCTCCATTATCAGTAGTGTTAAATCCGTCTCTATCTACGTCGTTAGCCCAAAGTTCATCCTCATTCTGGACATAGAATGGTTCACTATCAAAAATATTGTTGGTTTCATCTGTTTCTACTAATTGCTCATTAGTGTCTAATGAAAGCCTACAGGTATAATCGCCGGATAATACTTCATTAGGAATTGTAAAGAATACATAACTGTCGCTAACTACGGTTTGGTTGTATGAAGCTGGAGTTGAAACTCCAACCGAGGTAGTGAATATCTCTTGTTGAGTTACTCCATCAGAGTCTATCAGTTCAATGGTTACTGAAACTGCTTGTCCATATCCAGGGCCTCTTTGATTGTTGAAGACCCAAGAGATCTGAATTTCTTCCCCAGTGAATGTTTCTGAAATTGTAGGGCAGGTCAGTGATTCTACAGTCAAGTCTGGTTGTGCAGGTTGTGTTGAAACAATTTCTAAGTCATAGGTTCCTTCGCCACCTTGTCCAGAGATTACAACTGTGAATGTTTCATCCTGTCCTTCATAATCTGAGATATTGAGTGATTCAAACATAAGACCATAGCTTGTATTATCTGCACTTGCTACAAGATTTCCTTGACTATCGGTCAATGTAGCGGTAAATGGCAAATCTGTACTTGCATTGAAGTGAACTTCTGTATTGTAATAGTCATTTATTGTGAACGAGTAAGCATCTTCAGTATCTGAAATACTCAGACAGCCAGACCCACTAATTCCGTTATTGGTTCCAAGGGGAATACCTGATGAATCTGCGTCTTGTCCAAGTCCGAGGTCATTTTGTGCCCCACAATCAAACGGTGGAACATATGTAGACTGGTCTGGCTGGCCAATCAAAAGACGGTAAGTCCCTCCAGGGCTAGCAGGGGTTCCAAAGCCGCCAAAATATGTGATATTTAGGTAATAGTCACCTGCAACTCCTGCAAGATCTGTATCAAAAAGAGAGACGAACTCATCACTGGTTGATGACAGACTTGAGTCAATACTTGTCCCATTAGCAGCAACTAACCTCAAATCGAAATCCGCCCCATCAATAGGTGCTGTAACCAATGTTACGTTGAGTTCTTGGCCAGCTGTTACGGTTACTTTGTAAACATCCTTTTCGTCATTTTCATCTACACAACCCCTGTGTTCTACAACTGGGTCTGTCCCTAAATCAAATGCACTGGACATTTCATCGCTAATATCTGCTCCTGACGATGCATCATTTTGAATTGTTTGGCACGCAGTGTTAGGAGTTCCGATAGTCATTGGATTATCAGAAGCTGCGCCGTTATCCAAATCAGACTTTTCTATAACCAGTTCTTCTTTGTCTAGAGTGACAAAGACATTGTAATTTCCTTGAACAATGTTAGATGGAATTGTTCCAGTGATACTAAGAGTTTGAGTTCCATTGATTACTAATCCACTAGACCAAGTGACGTTTCCTAAATAGTGGTCAACCCATGTATCAGCAGCATCAACACTCAATACCGCTTCGGCCTTGAAGGAATCTGTAAGATCTTGTGTTCCATCATTGATAACTTCTACATCGATGGTTACAACGTCCCCTGGATTCTTAGCCGCAGTATTGAATGTAATATTTTCAATGGCTAGATTTGGTATCGGTGCACTCCAGTTAGTCCAAACTTCTAGAGTCCAATTAGAATTACCAGACCACTGGGTTATATTGACGAAATAAGTCCCTGGTTGATTTTCAAAGTCGCTATCTATTGAAGTAACTTTTTCAGGATTAGAGATTAGTGCGAAGTCTATAAGCGTCCCATTAGGTTGGTGTAATCTCAAATCTAAATCATCACCTGAGTCGAATGTTAATACCGCATCTATGGTATGGTTCAATGGGACGTCGAATGCAAATACATCTCCGGAATCGGTTGTATCGACGCAGCCAGTGTAAACTGCTGTGACGTTACTTCCTAGATTATCTGGGGAATCAGTCCAATTAGATACTGCGTCATCTCCTTGGCCCGCATCATTTTGTGGATTTTGCCAGTCCAAACAAGCCTCGGTATAATTGGTCCAAGTCTCTATATCATAATCACCATCGCCAGCATATTGGAAAATTACAATCCAATATGTGTCTGCTACACCGTCCTTAGTAGAACCGGCACTTGTCACCAATTCCTCAGGGTCATATGTCAAAGATGAATCAACAATATAATATGAAGCATTATCCTCGAATACGAGGTATAAATCATAATCAACAGTTGTACCATCGCCGAAATTATCTAGCGTTACATCGATATTATTATTTGCTGACATTGAAAACTCATACCAATCTTCATTGTCTGCACTGTCGACACAGCCAGAAAACGTGGTCGTAGGGTCAGAGCCGATGGATTTGGCTGTTTGTGCAGTTGCGTTTCCTGTGTCGCCTTGCGAGCCCCCATCATTCTGTAAAACGGAGCACGGTGCTTTGGCTCCAGCCGCCATAGGTTGCTTTCTAACCTCGTCAAGGGTTTGATATTGGTCGTTCTCAGAAGAGGTGTCTTCAGAGAATAAATATTCGCTAACAGGGGTATCAATGGAATTAATCACTGGAGAAAGTACAGTGAAAATAAACATCAAACTAACCAAAATTCGTAAATTACGCATAGGCCTCACAATTTCTTGTGCGCGCCGCTAAGTTATCAAAGTACGGTCTTAAAGCCTAATATTAGACTACCTTAGGGCTTGCAGAATTAACCGCATCTGACACTCCACCCTGATATCTTGAGAAGTTTTCAACAAACATCTTTGCTAGGTTATCTGCAAGTAAATTGTATTGTTCACTATCATCCCATGTCTTGATTGGTTGAAGGACATCTGAAGGCACGCCTGGGCACTCTAGAGGTATCTCAAATCCAAATCTTTCATCTGTAGAATATTCAACGCCATCCAGTTCCCCATCTAAGGCTGCGTTTAGCATAGCCCTAGTATAACGTATCTTCATTCGATTACCAACGCCATATGGGCCGCCAGACCAGCCTGTATTTATCAGCCAAGCAGTAGCTCCATGATGGCTCATCTTCTCTGAAAGTAAATCGGCATAAACCCCTGGGTGCATAGGCATGAATGGTTCTCCAAAGCATGCTGAAAATGTGGCTTGTGGTTCTTTTACACCAATCTCGGTACCTGCAACTTTAGCAGTATATCCGGAGATGAAGTGGTATGCTGCTTGTTCTGGTGTCAAGCGTGAAATCGGAGGTAATACTCCAAAGGCATCGCACGTTAGGAATATCACGTTTTGTGGGTGCCCACCTTTGGAATCTAAAGTTCGGTTTTCAATAAATTCAATAGGGTACGAGCCTCGGGTGTTTTGTGTCTTACTGGTGTCATGGAAATCAGGTATGCCGTCGTTATTCATCACTATATTCTCAAGTACCGTTCCATATTTTTTGGTCGTAGCGAAAATCTCTGGCTCATCTTCCTCTGAAAGGTCGATTAGTTTAGCATAACAACCTCCTTCGAAGTTGAAAACCCCATTTGCACCCCATCCATGCTCATCGTCTCCGATTAGTGCACGGTTAGCGTCTGCTGAAAGGGTGGTTTTACCTGTACCGGAGAGACCGAAAAATATCGCAGTATTTTCACCGGTTGTATTTGCAGAACAATGCATAGGAAGTATTCCTTTTTTGGGCAATATTAAGTTCATAACTGAGAAAATGGACTTCTTTATTTCCCCAGCATAGCGTGTACCTCCAATAATTACTTCTTTCGCTTGATAATTCACGATGACAAAACACTGAGAATTTAGTCCATCCACTTCTGCGTCTGCCTCGAAATGAGGCGCATGGAAAACTGTGAACTGGGAATTGTGTGATTCTAACCTTTTTTGGTCCGGCCTGATAAACATATTACGGGCAAATGCACTATGCCAAGCATTCTGAGTAATGACTCGTATAGGGAGTGCTTCTGAAAAGTCTGCGCCGCAATATAAGTCTTGTACAAATAAGTCATCTTGCTCGGATAAGTAATCGACTACTTTCGCTCTCATTCTATCAAATGTGGTTACATCTGTAGAAATATTGACGTCACCCCAATTAACATCTGAAGATGTGGTCGGTTCGTCGACGATAAACTTGTCATTTGGAGAGCGCCCCGTTCTTTCTCCAGTCTCTGTGACCAGAGCTTTATGAGCGCTGAAAGTACCTTCCTTTCGTTGTACTGCTAAGTCTATCAGATCTTGTGCAGAAAGATTCCAGTAAATGTTACCAGAATACTTCAATCCATGGTTCTCGAGGGCGCCCGACGGCTCCCCATAGGTCTCGGCCATGTCATCTCGTTTAGCCGGCCGTTTTTGTCATTTTCGTATACTCTAAGTATAAAATATAACAAATTATCACCTATTCGGCTAAATTGAAAATTGATTCAATTGAACTGTTTCTTTAACAAAATAGGAGAGGGTTCAAGTTCTGTAATTGGGGGAGAGTGGTTATGTCTGAAGACCTCAATCGAAAAGATGAGGGTGATTCAGGTGATAAAAGTAGAGATGGCATTCTTAGACAAAAAGACTTCTCGAGGGCAAGAGGTCTTGATATTTCCTCATTCATAATCAATGAAGAAACTGGACAAGAAACTCCACCCATAGATGAGGAAGAGGAGAGCCCAGAGGATATTGATATTGCGATGGGCGAGGTCGTAGAGATTTTTTCTAGAGGGGGAGATGAACATAAAACAGCTGGAGCAATCCAGAAAGATGGTTCCGTTATCAAAGCTCCAGAAAATGATAGTGTAACCGATATGTCGATTCATGGTGAAAAAAGGCTTGGGTTTGGCCTTTTAGTAGCCATGGTATTCATTTGGTCTGCAATTGGAACTATTGTAGGAACGGTCTTGGCTCCTGCTGTCAGTGCTACTGGCCTAATATTGATGGTAATTGTCGGTCTGTGGCTGGGGGAGAAATGGATCCCAAATCCGAATATGAGGATTTTAGGAGTCACTTGGGTAATAATATCGATGAAATTATTTTATGGCCTTGCTATAGACATGTGGAGATGGGATTGGCTTGCCAATCTCCCAGTTGGAGAAGGTCAAGCGCTCGGTATTTTTCTTCTATCAGCCGTAGGATTGAATATATTCTTAGCACAAAGGCATGATGAAGATGCAATCGCTGCACAGGCGACTCTTATCCTCTTAGTAATTGGGAGTGCAACTGGCGCTCTTTATGGCGAATTAGGAATAGCAGTAATGATTGCTTTAGGGACTGTAATGCTTCATAGTCTGGCGGTTTTAAGAAATTCTGGCAACCTGGCAAGTCTTGGTATTGCTGTCTCCTATTTGTGGATTGGAGCCCATGCAATTTCGGATAATTGGAACTTTTTTGGATTGGAAATAATTCCATTCGAAGATGGTTTAATTCTATTCCTATTGATGGTATTTATCACTGCAGCAAATGCTACTATGGCGGCTAAGTTTGTTGATGCAGATAATTGGTTTTCTTCGGCCTTTAAGTCATTAGGACTAGGTAGACCAGGGCTTTGGTCGGTATCTGTTGGATTGGGGATGGTAGGAGCATTACTCTCCATCGCAGCCAATAGGTTAGAAACTGGATATGCTTTAGCCCAATTAGTCTTATTATTAACAGCGTTCAGCGCTTCATATCTTGTCGTAAGGGGTGTTTCTTGGACTAGTCTTGCACCATGGATAATAGTCCCTGCACCATTCTTACTTGGCGCTTTGTCATTGATGGTTTCGGGCTCATTTGATGCCGAACTAGAAAGTTTCAATATCGAACCTTATAGTTTCTATGCAGCAATGACTGCTCTATTCACCACTAGTGCTTTACTACGTCATCAAACGGCTGTTTCTGACCATGTTCTTTGGGCAGGTGGTCTGATTATTGTAACTTTGTTAACTCTACTGATTCCTGCGGATGATAAAAGTACTGGGTCTAGAACTCTGTTAATTTCTCAAGGCATAGTGTGGGTAGGATTATCTTACCTTGCAATAAGAAGAGATTCGCCATCTATTGCTGGAACTGCTGTCATTGCACCGTGGATTTGGTTGTTGTTTTTCGCCACGGATGCAGATAATCGGCTTATTTCCGCTGACTTCATACCTATTGTAATTGCTGAGTATGACTTAGCAGTATGGATGGGTTTACTATTGGTACAGCAAGTATGGGTGAACTTAGAGCATGGTGAAACAGGGTTGAATATCGCCTCTAGGCTTGCTGGCCTTTCAGAGTTCAGTGCCAGATTGAGAGATTCAGCAGTACTGCAACTGTGGAATTTAAGTTTCCTACTAACGTTATTTGTCACATGGGCAATAACAAGACCTGGCGCTTTACCTGCCTATGGGCTATATGGGGTTCTATGTGCTCTTTTAGCTGGACACGTTGCAATGGTATATCTTGGAAAGCACAAAGGAAAGCCGAGATCTTTGATGACTATATGGGGTATTTCTGTAGTGGCTCTCTCTTGGACTTATGGGCAAGCCGCAATATGGGCGCTCACGCTTGTCGCTGCATGCGCAGTATTACTACATGTATCAGATAAAATGAAAGCGGATGGAGCCAATGAATTTGAATTGAAAAAGGCTGAAGCGTTACCTGGTCAATTATTGACTTTAATGATGGGTTTGCTGTCTGGGTTTTTCGTAATCATTGCGTTAGACCCGTTGAATATGACTGTTCTTACGGGAAGTGAGAACTTGTTATCCGATCAATATAATTTACTGATTTTGACTATTATAACCTTAGCTGCAATTACATTATATTTGATTCGCGCTTCTAAATTAGAGAAGTTATTGCCGCCTGCGCTAACTGCGGTCGGGCTGATGGTCGTGATGATTATTGCGGGTCAAGTCCAAGATGCTGGTATTGTGATCTTGCTAACAGTAACTGCATTTGTCGTTTCAGGTGCCTATTTATCGCTTCAGGGAGATTTCCGCTCAGGAATGCGAGCTATGGCCAAAAAGGAAGAGCGATTGTCAAGAATAGAAGAGAAGCGAAAAAATATGGAGGAGTTCATAGTGCAACATTCTGAAAGTTTTGAAGAAGGTTCAACCAATGATGGAGTTGGTGTTTTGAAGAAAACTTCTAACCTACAATTGGTCGATGTCGAATTATTAGACCTCGCTGAAAAGCAAAGGAAGCGTTCTAAGAGAGCAGGTAGTATTGGTGAGTTTGACCTTGAAGTTGGCGATATTCACCACCGCCCAGTGATTGTAATTTCTTTCCTAATTACTGTGATTTTAGCATCCATGTTCCTATCTTTTACAACCGGTTCTGCATTTATCATTCTATCTTTTTGTGTAATAGTTTCAATATTATTCATTACCTTGGCTAGATTAAGAGCAAATCAAATTGGTTTGCGACTGCCCGACGTCTTAGGGATAGAATTGCCAATTGCTATTTCTATGGTTGGCCTAGTTCTGGTGCATATTGTGGGTAGAATTTCAAATTCTGTAATCGAGTTAGAAGATGCAAAACATCTGGCTGTAATTGCGATAGGGTTGACAATACTATCGAGTGTGGGTCTAATTGGTCGGAATGATTTAGGATTAAGAATCCCAAATACTTTGGAAGGCATCGTATACCTATTAGCGCTTGATAGGATTATTTGCGCTATTGTTGGAGGAGAAGTTCCTCTACCATTCCAATTTGACCCTTTGAATGGTGAACTAATCGATTGGATTATTCCATTGGTATTCATTGAGTTACTTATTCTTGGATTCTTGATGGCCTTTGATTGGGTCGAGAGTGAACGAATTAAGCGGGGGCTTGCAGACCATAGAGGCTCTGGAGGTCGGTCGGCATGGTTGGTTTTCGCCAGTATAATTTCCTTTGGACCTGCGGCATTATTAGCGATTTTCTTCAGTATCAAAAGAGGTTGGAAATGGCAACAACCTGCAGTGGTTATGATTGCGTGGATTATGCTTCCACTGCCGATTCATGGAACATTATTTTGGGCAAATGATTACCTTGGATTACCTGAATTTGAAATGAGTATTACAGCTGCAGTACTTGGAATTGGCTCAATAATATTCGTGGCATGGAGCATTATAGAAAACAAGGGTATCTGGTTGGCTTCTGCTCTTTGGTCAGTACACATACTACTGTTCTCTGCTGGAATTGGTTGGAGTGATTTAGCAATTCTATCCGTCTTTGTGATGGTTTGTTCAACAACCGCTTGGGTAAGTGGAATTCTAACATTGAGAAAAAGTTGGAGAGTATTTGGAGCGATCGACCTGGTCATCGCATGGATTGTTTCATTCGTAATGCTAAGTCAGGGTGGAGATGTCGAAAGTATATTGATAATATTAATCGCTTCAGCCGGATTACTTGGACTTGTAACTTACCTAACTCAAACCTATGAAGCAGAAATGGAAAGAGAATAATCTCTAACTCATATTTGAATTTAGATGATGAACAAGAGAATCTACCAATTCATCAAGGCCGACGGTTTTATCACTAGAAGATAATCTCAAAGACACACTTATTTTGGCTTGAGTGCCGCTATTTCTAATTCCTAAAGATAAGTCATTATCATTAAATTTGGCATGAATTAACATCAAATTTTGTTCTCCTTTCAGCCTGCTTCTTTTCCAGTTTTCAACCTCACCCAGACTCTCTAGGCCTCGTCTAGCCATCTGTTCAATGTTATCAGAAAGGGGATTTACTCCATCCCATAGTTCCCGATTTACTTCAGTCGCTGACTTACGCTTCTTCCAACCTCTTTCCATTAAGTTACCAGGATTGTGATTAGATAAGGCTAGTAAGAAAGATGTCAATGTTGCGGTTCCGTCTCCGACTAAACTCCATTTACTATTTATCAAGGGATGAAGGGAAGGCATTACTAGATGCCCCGAGTCCTCTACTCCAAGGATTTTAGGTGAATTAGTCGAAGAGATTAGCCCTTGTTTTCCATCGGTTGAACTCAAAGAAAAGGAAAGCCATCTATCTCCTACTGCTGTTTCAATCGAAGATACTGTCTGAGGGAACCTGCCTAAGCCTGATAATAAGGATAGATCAGATTCTATACTTGCTGCAAGCGTCCAATTGCCGCCATTATTAGTTCCAGCATTTACTACAGTATCTGCAATTGCATCACCATCGATCACTTTGAAACCTTCTTCAGTCGCCTGTATAATCAAACACCTGTCCCCATCACCATCTAAGGCTGCTGCAACTATTGTACCCGCTTTAGCAGGCTCTAATTGAGTAAGTAGAAGGTGAGAGTCTTGTTTTGCTTGCTCAAATGTCCATGTCTGAGTTGGCGACATGTCCCCTGCTCCACAATTATGATTCATGAATTGAGCCTTCTGGCTAACCTCGATACTCGAAATTCCTAGATTTGTATCAAGCCACTCAGAAAACCAGTTTGCTGCAGAACCTTTGGAAGAATCGATGAGTAAGGGTTGAGCAATGCTGAAATTCTCAGATTGGTTTAATTTCCCAAATAAGTTTGTGAAACTTTCTAGCCTCTCAGTCAGCCAATTAACGTGGAGGTTTTGCGCCCATTTGGTATGAGAATGGTCTATACTTGGCTTGGCTAACCTCTTATGTTCAACAATATCTATTTCTCTTTCCTCTTGAGATAGTTGCTCGGCGATTTGCGAAATTTGCTCCTCTAATTCGGGAGTCGTTTTGAAACCATGTGCGTCGAATACCTTGAGCCCCGAGTCACTAACTGGGTTATGGCTTGCAGTAATCATACAACCGATTCTAGCTGCCTGTTGAAGTGTTGCATAGTGAAGTGTGGGGGTTGCACATACTCCGATATGTATTACTTTACATCCCGAGATTTGAAGACCTAATGTGAGGTACTCAGCTAGTAATTGATTGTCTGGTCTTTGGTCCCAGCCGATTACTACGCTACTACCATTACCGGGTAAAGTGTCATGAATTCTACCCAATACTTCGCCAATTAAACGCATCAATGATGGTGAAACTTCCCTCTTATGGTGTAGATTTTCAATCGCTTTTTCTTCACTTAGAATATCGACATTTACCAATCCGCGAATTCCATCTGTACCAAATAAATTTGGAGTCATCAAATTCACCTATGACTTGATTGTGAAGGATGTACTCCTGTCACGGTTATATTTGGCCAAACTACACTATTACTACCTAATACTGTTCCGGGGTTAGTAACGCTATTACATCCTAATTGACAATCTTCTCCAAGTATTGCGCCAAACTTACGAAGACCGCTTGCTAATCTTTTTCCTTCAACTCTTAGGAAAACTTCTGTTCCATCATTTCTGAGATTGCTTAATTTGACTCCAGCACCAAGGTTCACACCTTTTCCAAGTATTGAATCTCCGACATAGTTGAAATGTGGTGCTTTCGCACCTGGTAAAAGAATTGAATGTTTTACTTCACTACAGTGTCCAACTACAGCATCTGAGCATATCCAAGAGTTTTCTCTAATGTATGCACCGTGACGTATTTGTGCATTTGCACCAATATAGCAAGGGCCGATGAAATGCGTCGAAGACTCGATAGTTGCTGAAGGGTCTATCACCACAGAACCTTTTGATTCATCAATCATTGTACCCACTTGTTCAAATTTAATTGATGTGTCCATTGAATTTAATAATTCTAATAGTTGTGATTTTAATGAGTTCTTAGAATTAGGGTCAAGAATATTCCAAACTGGTTCATCCATTTCGAAAAAGGGTGTAGGGCCACTGTTTTCATTTTGAAAACTGGGGAATAGTGAAGATATAAGGGTATAATCTGGCCACTCCATACCTAGTGCCAAGAGGCAATATCGAATGAAGTTGCCGTTATATTTAGCAAGCTATACGGTAAAGTCTCTTTCCTGTTGAGTTGTCAAGTCGAAAACCAACCATCTCAGAAAGATACCTTGGTATGAAAAGTCCGACCTTTCTTGTAGTAAGGCCATGATTTCTCATTCTTCTTTCATTAGAAAGGTGATTCACTATATCCGCTGCTGAGCAGTCCGGAAATATCGAAACGTATTCGATGATCTCTTCTTTCAGTCGTTCTAATCTCGCTTGCTTTTGTGAGCCTTTTCCTCTCATATCTATCATGTTATATTTGTCTTCCAAACTATATCAAAAGACGATGGGAGGTCCATGGGAACCCAGAAATTATTCGATTTTCAGAATATCCTGCCACTTCTTCGAGGAGCCGCGGCGGAAATAATTGGTATGAAAATCGCGCTGGCCGACAAGTGAACATCTGATTATTTTGCCTCTGCTGTCATAGCATCCCCACTTCGTATGAATTGGAGTCATAATTTGTTTCAATTCGATGGATGGTCCTGTAGGTTCTGGGGGTTTATGCTCGACTGTTTCAGTAGTGCCGTCCCAGTGTAGCATTTCCATCGAGGGGGATTGTAGTTGGTAATCTTCCTCAAATCGGATACTTCCCTCCGCCGGCTTAACCGGCTTCCAATCTCCTGTCTGACGTCCATTATTTAGCCAAGAAATCATACTCTTCATCTGTTTGATTGTTGCCATTCCGAGGTATGCTTTTTCCCACCAACCTTCACTTCTAGCTAATGTGATATGATGGATCCCGGGATTTATCATTCTACTATCCAAACTATCTGCATAAGTGCGGCAGAGGTTCTCAAGCCTGATGATAAATATGGGCATAGGACCAATATTTAATCTATTTAATTGAAATGGATTTGCTAATTCTCCGAGAAGCAGAAATGGTTTTCTGTCTTCCAACAATGATGATTTTTCTTGAGATAAAATTGAATCTATTGACTCGCCTTCACTTGTGAAGTTAGAGCAATATTGTTGGATCTGTTGAAGGTTTAGTACATTAGTAGAGGCTTCTTCCTCGCTATCTTTTGTCAAATAATGGATAGTTTTACTGGTAACCAAAATTGGCCCGTCCGGCAATGGAAGAGGGGAATTGGCAGGCGCATACTGCCACAAATTAGGAGTCTTAGCCTGCATAATTATTGCCAGAAAGTTGTACTTCTTAAAACGACAGTTAAGAAGAAAAAGTTGTTTCTTGCATACATTGAGGACATGTCACTTTAATCGGTCTAATAGCTGGAATACCTAAAGCAACTCCACAACCAGGGCATAGAATTGCTTGGTCTATATTCTGTCGTCTTTGTGAAACTCCAGGTGTTGGGTCATATTCAAATCGAAAATTTGATTTATCCATTACCTGTGCTGAAGAAGTGTAATCCTTGTAATTATTATCCACTACTGGTGCATTAGATATCGCTTGGGGCGACGGGTCATATTCTCCAAATTGAGGAGATGCTGAAGGGGGAGCCAACATCGCCATTATATTAGATTCCGAAATCCCATATTTTGTAGCCATCTTAGCTACTTCAAGAGATAATTCATTTCCTGATAAAGAGCGTAATAGGTTCATATCGACCGCCGCTAATGTCATCATGAAGCGCGCTAAGGGTGTATAGGTTTTGAGCGTTGACCTTTGATGTTCAGTAATTAAAAGAAAGGGTAAATCTTCGATATTGATTGGATTTGACGGCAAAGAGTTCAAAAGAGGTTGGCGTCGGGAGGGGAAATGAGGAGGGTCGTCAATGAGTAAATCTCGGGTCAAAAAATTTACGCGTGAAAAGCTTCAGAGAATGAATTCACAAGAGCGTTCTAACGTAGTTAGAAAGCTTACATGCAGGGAAACTATGTCGAAGGCTCATTGGGTATTTTCTAGAGACTCGGTCGCAGATGTCATTGAAGATTTGACACATAATGATTGGGACCATGTATTTGTCGTGAATAGCGAAGGTGTTCCGACTGGGAGAATTCATGCTGTAGATGTTCTCAAATTAATCGCTAAGAAAAATGTAGAGCGTTCTGTTGCTTGGATGCATAGTGTACCTGCACAGCAATTAGTCAATTTACCGCCTCTAACTGTAAGAAGCGATACTCCACTACTGAAAGCTGGAGCGCTAATGCTTGCCCACGATTTGAATCAAATTGGCGTAATTAATGACCAAGGATCACTAATTGGCGTAGTAGAACACAAAACTATGGCTAAACATATTCCTAAATTCATAATTTGAATCAGATTCCCCAATAACGGTCCGACTGGGCTTGTTTTGCTTGTAGAGTGCTCTTTATTGTAGTAGCCATCCATAATACTACTACCCAAATCAATGGGTATCCTAGGTCTGTGATGATTTGTGAAACACTAAATTCATATGAATTACCCTTGAGAACATCGATTGATATCGTTAGGGCGGCATTAACGAAGGAATAAACAACCATTCCAAAAATCCCAAGTACAATCAAACGACCTGAAAAAGAACCTCTCCTCAATCTCAAAAACATAAAACCGGCGGTTGAGGTCAGGAAGGCAATAACCATCCAAGCAAGTGCGGAGTGAACTGCTTGAAGCCACAAGATAGATGTTTCCTCTGTTGTAACGAAGTCACCATAAGCCCGATAACCTTCCGCAACTGCGAAAATTGCACTAAACAGTGTTGCGGTCCAAAGTAAGGAAGAAAACATTGCCGCATCTGCGTTATCTCTCATTTCTTGTATCACTCTATTGACTGTAGTTTCAATTCCAGCACCCTTGCTAAATATATACAACCCCGAAACTAGAGGAAGAGCCCCAATTACGATTCCTCCAATCTCTTGAGGGAGCATGATTCCTAATCCTAGGATCGCTAAAACAAGTCCAAAAGGAATCATGATTTTTGCGCGCCATTTTGGGTCTTCTAGGGCTTTTACGATGTAGTAGTATGTACCTTCAATACCTTTTGACTGCTTCACTATTATCTTTTCAACATGGTCAATTCTAACTTGAGACTGAATTATAGGAAGTACCGATTCATCTTCAGCGCCATCTGTTACGAGTATCGCTTTATCTGGTTGAAATGCTGCAACTACTTCCTCTAATTGGGCTGCAATAGCCCTATCGGAGCGAATTCCTACTTTCTCATCGCCAGTCAAAATTGCAATTTCAACTTCGTCTTCTTCAGCAGAAATCTCGCTGAGATTATCGTGTTGAGATAATGCTCCAAGTATAGCATTGGTATCGCTTTCTTCGGGATCTGCAATACCTAATTTTAGTGCAGCAGTCAGCACTTGGCGTCGTCCAACAACAGGTCCTCTGATGGCTGTCTTAATTCCGAGGTCATTATCTCGGTCAACAGTCAAAACAAGGGTTCGTGTCATGTGGATTCACCGTTTTATGTTGATGCTAAATCGTCCTACATTTCAAAGGCTTCGCGCGAAAACCCTTCGATTGGCTGATTTTTGTCAATCGTTTTCTTCTATCGCTGGTGTGGCTTCTTTTTTAGAAACCTCAGCTTCGAACTTTTCTTCAGCGGCCTTGTTTTTTGCTTTCCAGCGTTGTGTGGCTCTGATGTATTTCAGTGGGTGGTCAAGCCATGGCTGGTCACATAAACGGTCGTCACCAGGAAGTACAGGACAATTATGGTTTACTTTCAAACTACTACATTTGGCTGGTGTGTAGGCGTTTTCATAGAGATGATTGACTTGATAGGTTGTAGTTCCTTCGCTAAAATCTGGAGCCCCGCTAAAGAAATTAACACAAGATTCTCGGGGAATTGCCAGAGTTGCGGACATGGCTCCAAGAAATACTCTTCCGAAATGGTTTACGTTTACTCCTTTGTCCAAATCTGAAACAACTGTTACCATGCAAGGGGGCCAGTCAGATTCATGGGCACCAACAAGCGCAATCGCTTCACTGGCTTTATTGGCCATCAGATTTCGAACCATTCCTACAGGTTCTGCTAACCTAATGGCAAGGTCTGTTGTTACTTCAGCCATCTTTTCTAGGGCTTCTGCTTCTATCGATGCTTTTATTCTCTCTCTAAGCAGACGGGATAATTTTCCTGATGAGGTATACTGCTGCTCTTCAAACAAAGTTATCCATCCATTTTGAATATCATTATTGGCAAGGCGCCATCTACTTCCAGTTATTTTAGGACAAATTTCTATGAAATCAACAATATTAATTTTCCAAACTTGTCCATTCTTCTTTTGTTTAGAGTTTTGAATCGCCATAGCATTGGAGGAAAATTCATATCTTTCATCGTGCTTCTCTTCGCGCTTTATTCCAGTAATATAGGTCTTAGCAATCGCCTCGAGGTTTGCGATATCCTTGGATAGAACCTGTTCTGCTCGTGCTGCTTCGGCTTGAGCCCATCTAGCGATTAATCGTTCATCTTCAGAAGCACAAACTACCAATCTAGCATAATAAAATGAAAAGGCTTCGATTAAACGGCCTTCTTCGGTATGTATATCTCCTCCAACTATCTCTACTCCTTCTTTGGATTGGACTGAATCTACAAGTCTTATTCTAGCTCTTTGTCTGGCTTTTTCCATCCATTCTCCATCAAGTAATTCTTCTAGATTAATATCGTGTTTCTGAGCCATATTACGAATCCATACCGCTGCTTGAGGTAAGAAAGGATAACGCGATAGCGTGACTTCATCGCTTAACGATGGTGGGTCACGAGGAACGGGCATGTAATATCCACATAGTCAACAGCATATGAACTCCTTCATGTGGATGTGTTGATGATGTAGTGCGGGTTGGGAGCATCATGCCAGATGGTCGTTTGCAACGCCTTATTGGATTTCAAGATGAAGTTCGGTTGGCTTTTGAGTGGGATTATTCGGACGACTTAGATAGTGCTAAATCGATGGAATCTATTTTTTCTCAAGCATCTCCATATGGAATAGAAAGTTGGAGCGAAAAGTCAAGAAATCTTTGTCTACAAAAAATATGTGAAGAATTACAGCATTGCGAAAGAGTCGTTATTATTGGTGCTGCGGTAGAAAAACAGGAGATTGCTGAACTCAACCTAGAAAATACTGCAGTTATTGCAGCTGATGGTTCAGTCGGGGCAATGATTGATTATGAATTCTTAACTTGTGTCATTAGCGACCTTGACGGTGGACAACATATCGATTTAGCAGCAGAAAAAAGTCAGCGCTTCGTCTTGCATGCTCATGGGGATAATCTTACCAAGTGGCAAAATATTGTCGAAAACTGGAGTCAATTAAAAACACCACCAGAAATTATTCTCTCACACCAAACAAATGAAAATATGAATGGAATGTATAACTTCGGCGGTTTTACCGATGGAGACAGAGCCGTATGTTTTGCCCTATGGGCTGGAGTGAAAGTCAAGCAAATCGAACTGATCGGTTTCTCAACAAAAAAAGTCGGCGCTTGGTCTGGAACAACTAATCAAGACAGGAAAATGAAAAAATTAAGTTGGATGAAGAAAATATTGACTTTTCTAAATTTAGAAAAAAACATTAAACATTAGTTATCTATTCCTAAGAGCCCTAAGTTTTTCCTTAAGGACATCTCTTTGAGAAGAAGATTCTGAACCTTTTTCACTTTTAGATTGAATTCTACGGTTAAACATGTCTTTCTCCCAAACATGTATTTTACCATCATCTGAACCTATTACCACTCTAGAGTCATTGCTGGAAATAGTTCTGGTTTGGGATATTTCTGCTTCAGCAACTAAATCGCCATCAGTAATGTTTCTTACTTCTAAAACACCCTTAATACCACTCCATCTGACCGACCAATGAGTTCTGACTTCTGATGACTGGAAACCAATCGCTTGAACACTTATCGAGTCTCCTTTAAATCCCCAAATATCCTGGTTTAATTTATCTGTAGCGACTAAATTTCCACCTTCTAACGATGCTATACATATATTTTCGAAGGTTGTCAGGGTTTCAATCGATTCAGTAAATTTATTTTGTGTTGTTTTTGAATTACTGATGGTTCCATCTGCATGGCCAAATATGACTCCTTCAGGGGATTTAGTACCGCACATGATAGGTGAAGATGTTTCTAACTGATGATTGATAATTTCTCCTTCCGGCTGAATTTCACCCCATCCAGATATAGGCCTGCCTAAACCTACAATGACCTTTGCTTCATGAGATAAAATAAACCATGGGCGTTCGTCCATTCTAAGGACCCATTTCTGTTCCCCTTTAAGAGAGAATTTCCAAATTGCTGATTCTAGAAAGTCATTATGTTCGATGTCATAGACAGATGATGTCACATATATTTCATCATTCTCAACTACAACTGAATCTGCACTTCCTTCCAGAGGATGTTGCCAATTTATTTCTCCAGTTTCAGCATTTAAGTTAACTATATGCAACCCAGATGTAATAATTATTTGGTCATCATGAAACACGATTTCGCTTATTCTATCTGGTAAATCTTCAGACCATAGTAGATCGCCATCAGAGTTCCATTTCCTAATTTGTCCATCCCACCCACCAGCGATAAGATTGTTATGCTGGTCGAAAGAAACTGAAGCAACAGATTGCTCTAAGGAGCGAATCATCCAACATGCCCCCAACAAGTCCATATTGTACCATGTCTGGCTCTCCGTCATAATAGAGACGCTTGTTTTGCATCAAATCAATCAATTATTTACCTGAAAAGATTATTCCAGTATCTCCAATGGTTTCTTGATAGAATAGGTCAAGGCAAAGGCCAACAATCCAAAAATACAAGCTGAATAATAATGCCCCATAGTGAAAAACGAAAGCGCTGCACTTGTTCTAAGTAAAGCGATAGAGCCTGACTTCATCGACCAAGCAGCGAAACCTGCAGAGATTAATGCTAAGGAAATAAAAGCGATTCCAACTGTAGTATACAGGCTGGAAGCTCCTGGGTCCATCAAGGGATGATCCATTTGTAGCGGAGTTCTATCTATCTCTCTTATTTCACATTCATCAGCGCCATTCGAACATTCTTGTTTAGAAAATTCTTCTTGTGAAGGTACATCAAAATCTATTGTAGTAAATCCAATCGGTTCAAATAATGCTGGTGGAGAAAGTAAAACTCGGTTAGAAAAAACATCTGTATGTCCGTCTCTACTAGTGATAATGTCAACTCTAATCATGCCCGGGTCTAGGTTTTCAAATTCGAAATAGCCCTCTTTATCAGTTTCAACTTCAGTCGAATTCCAAACATCATATTCTAACCAGGAAATATATACAATTGAGTTATTCAAGCCATTTCCATCATGGTCGTAAACGTGCCCCTTGAAATTGGCACTATCTTCGGGAGCGTTTTGTGCCATGCTAAAGATAAACTCATCCGGCCTAACCAGTCCTGATTGTGGCGTAGTGTAGTCAAGGCCGTTTAGAAGCCCCAATAATGCGGTAATAATGACGAAAATAGCAGTAGCATTACCGATTGGAGGCATGTTTTTTTGTTCGATGGTTAGTTTCGTATCCGAGGATGCGAACATAATATTCTGTTTAGGATTATTTTGAGAAGTCATTTCATCAATATAATCTATCTCTTGGGCTTGCTCATCGGTATCTGCGCCCATGACCATTGTTAAACACCATCCTACTTGACTTCAATGCGGCCTTTAGAATGTGATAATAATTTGGCCAAAGATTGTGATTGTATCCAAACATGGACACTAAATGTTCCATCATTATTCTCCTTGCTTGAAGTAACTAGGCCTGCCTCATAGACATCTGAAACATAGCCTTCAATCGCCCTACCTGTCAAGCTTGGGTGTAATATCAGTTCTACAGGTGGGCCAAACAATCGCATCAGTATCGTATCTTGTAACTTTGATAACCCATATTCTGAAAAAGAAGATACTTTCATCGGTCGCGAGAATCCTAAATCTTCTATCAATTGTGACTTTTCTTCCAAGGAATCTTGTTCAACCAGTTCCACTTTTGTCAATACTACTAGAAGTGATTTTTCAGTTAAAGTATTATTTGTTATCTCATCTTCATTGCTAAGATAGCGAGAAAATATTTCACTTTGAGAGGTCGCTAATTTCCTTTCTAATTCAGATAACTCATCGTTTGCATCTACAAGTAATAATAGCAGGTCACATTCTAATGCTTCTGCCAGTGTTGCTCTAAAGGCATCTAGTGTTGAATTAGGTAGTTGGTCAATAAATCCAATCGTGTCTGCAAGAAGAACTCTTGGACTCGCCTCCATTCTTCCAACGGTAGTTTCTAATGTGGAGAATAATTTATCTTCTACCAGTACATCCTTGCCTGATAATTTCAAAAAAAGACTGGACTTGCCGGCATTTGTATAACCTGCTAATCCAACGGTCATAGCCCCACTTCGAGTTCTTTGTTTACGACGTTCTGCTTGCGCATTAGCATGCTTTTTTTGTCGCTTACGTAACGATACTAATTCCCGATTTACATTGGCTAATATCGCTTGTAATGCGGTAACTCCACCTCCACCAAAACCTGCTCTTTCACCTGTTGTTGATTGATTTGCTACTTCTCTGAGTACCGTTCTATCTGAAAGCAAGCGAGCAATTCTAACCTGGGTTCTGGCTTCAAGGGAATTAGCATGAGAGGTGAATAATGATAATAATAGTCTGACTCTATCCCAAACTTCTACCTGAACTGTATCGCTGATAGTAACAATTTGACGCGGTGTTGCATTTGTATGAATTAATACCAAATCGACTTTATGCCAAGGATGATTTGTGGTTTTTGTTTTGATTTCGTCTCCAACATCTTGGAGCCTTCCTCGACCAAAATAACCCCTTGGGTCGATTTGTCCGGGTTGACTTAAGGTTTCTACAATATCAATACCCATCGTGCTTACAAGGCCACAGAATTCCGATATATCTTCATCGCCTCTAACCAGTAAGATCGCCTTCCTACCTTCGTGGTTAGTCCTGGCCTCTCCAAGAGCGACACCACCTGCCCCGGCAAGAACCTCATAGTTCTGCTCTTGCTTCGCCATGTTTTATCCAAGAGTCATCCTCATATCAGCCCACCCCTTGGATTGTTCATGGTCGAATCCTATCAAGCAACCATTGAGTGGTCAGGGCCAGTGTCACTGGCTACCACGTTTCTTGCTGCTGCTTCGAGGCCTGGGTGTTCGGCTAAACTCAATGAAACTGGTGGCCAAGCAACATTAGTAGTGGTTGTTGAAGATTCTTCTATCCAATCTCTTAGAGACAAAGTTGATGATTTACTCATCGCATTAGCAGATATTGAAGAAAACTCTGATTAATATTCCAAGTCTAAAATTACTGGTGCATGGTCTGAGATCTCTAAGCCACCTTCGCGCTTAATTGAGACAGATTTAACTGCTTTTTTAGCGGCTGGATTTAGTAAGAAATAATCTATCCTCCAGCCTCTATCTTTTGCTCGGGCTTGACCTCTATTTGACCACCATGAATATGTCTTGACACCTTCGCCGACATGTTCTCTAAAAACGTCATGCCAACCATCGTCTAATAAGTCGCTAAACCATTGCCTTTCATGAGGTAAAAAGCCGCTCTGCCTAGCGTTCCCCTTAGGGTTCCAAATATCATCTTCTGTATGGGCGATATTCAAATCTCCACAAACAATTACTGGCGTATCTAGTTGGAGATAGGGGTGAATAAATTGACGCCATTCCTCCATCCAGGCTTCCTTGAATTCTTGTCGTTCTACCTTATTGGAGCCGCTTGGCAGATAGGTGTTGATACAGATCATTTCACCATGCTTGGAGACAATAACTCTACCTTCACTATCATTTGGGTCATGTTCGCCATTCTTCCCAACTTGTACGATTTCCATTGGGTCTTTAGAAATTGTTGTAACGCCTGAATAGCCTTTTTTCTCAGCGGGGTGAAGATGGACTGAGTAGCCTTCTGGCCAATTCCAATCTTTAGGTAATTGCTCTGGTAGAGCCCTAACCTCTTGTAACATCCAAATATCCGCATCCAAAGAATCAAAATAGCCATCAATACCTTTCCGTATGGCGGCTCTTATTCCATTCACGTTCCAAGAAACTATTCGCATAGTTCGTCCCAAAAGTTGGTAGTGGATAAGTTTCAATGTTGAGCTTTACCAATATTTTTACCCGCTATTCTTCCAGAATGAACCGCTGCATCTGCTAAAATAAAATCGGATTGAACCCAGGAGCCTGCCATTATAATTCCTTTATCGCTAAAGGCAAAGCCATCAATTTCATTTCCAAGATTCTCATGGATCGTTATCTTTTCTTGGCGTAAGTCTGTGATAATATGCTCCCTCCATCCGCTTGCTTGAGCATCTAAAAAAGATTCGAGATATTCCATTCTATCCTCTTGAGATTCGAAGCGGGTTTCCCCCTTATCGATTTTCAAACCACCAACTGTAATTGCAGAAAGATGAGAGCCATGGGTTGATAATCTTGACTGGATTGCGGTATAATCTACTATTGTGGTATGGTTATCTGTATCGATTATTACCTGTCTTTCTCGTAGTGGTTTGGAATCTAATCCTACCTCTATGATGCTGGCAGTGATTTTTGATAGACCTGAGAACGTTTGTTCGGTCCTCTGTTGGTCTACCTCTGCCAATAATTGTCGTGATTTACTAAGTCCACAAGCAAGAATAACTACGTCGGCCTCAATCTTTTTACCGTTATTTAATTTAACTCCGTAATTATGTAAAGATTCTACTTTTACATTACATTCAATCAATACTCCAATCTCATCAAGGGCGGCTGCAAGTCTGCCCGCCAGACCAATCCATCCTTCATTGGAAACGAGTAATTTTGATTTAGATAAGGTCTCTATTCTACCTAGGTAATCCGGGCTCCAGCTCGTTAGGAAAGAGGCTGCTCTGACTATCGGATGTGATTGGTCTTTCGATTTCAGCGCTCTTCGATTTTCGACAACTCTAGAGATATTACCCTTGGGTCTAATCATTCCATGACCTAATACTTCGACTTTGTCCAACCTGATAGCCGCACTAGAAAACTTACGTTTACTCAATCTGCGACAAAGTTCCCACATTGGTCCTTTGTTTTGTAATAGATGTGGGCCAAAGGTTAGAGAGAATCCTTCTTTATTTTGGGAAGTACCTCTCCCTCCAATTGTGCTACTTCTTTCAACTACAACGACGTGATGGCCGTTTGCAGATGCGTCAATAGCAGCACTCAAACCTGCAAGCCCAGCTCCAACAATTAGAACTCGCGCCATGATTAGGTGCAGAATGTTTTGAGCAATCAAACCATTGATGGCTCATCCTTGTCTTCCTTCAATCGCTGAATTAAGCAATGCAGTTGCGACAATTATTCTTCTATCCATCGGGTGACCTTGGGGGACCGTGATTATAGACTTTTTAATGAAAGGATTGAATTGTTGATGTAATGTAATTCCATTATTGCCTGGAATCTCGAAGTGATACTTTGCTGGAATCAAACCGCCGAAGGGGATGAATCTGCGCAGTAAGGCATTACTATCTTCCAATAATTCCCCATATTGATTTCCTTGAACATCGAGAAGTTTCCATGAATCTCTAAATATTGATTTCAATCCCTTACGTCTTAAAGAGCCAAGGTGTTCACCGGTGTTTGGATCAGTAATGTCATACGTAGCAAAAAGGTCGATTATCGAACGAGCCTTAATTTGTAATAACGGCTGAGTACACGATTCGTCAGTGAATAGAACTATGTCTTCTTTTAATTTGAAGCGCTTTTGTTTTGAATATGCGATTACATTACCTTCTAGATCTTTGAACCAAAATGCCCCACCAAAAAGTCTCCAAAATTTAGTTTGAATTAGGTATTGGTCCATCTGAAAGAGTTGTGACATGACTCTAGGGTAGAGTGGAAATTGATATAATTAACTGATGTGGATTTATTCAGCTTCGGTTGGGATTTGGTCTATGTTTATGTTTAGGTCTGATTTTTCAACTGGTAAAAAAGAGGCGAATGTCGCCAATAATGCTGAAAGTAGAATACTGATCGATAATAGTTGACCCGTGTCTTGAGCCGGGGGGAATTTGCTGAAAACAACCAATGCAAAAATCGACAGGGAAGTCAATGCCGCGCCCCAGCGAGCATAATCATCTGAACGATCGCGCTTTTCATTTACGCTAGCATGAGAAAGATAGTCTGCTGCGAATCCCATTCCGAGTAAAACTGCAGGCGCTGTGCTCACTTTTCTTCCCCCTAAATGGCTTGCAAGCCCATCTACTGCTATTCCTATTGCAACCGTTCCAATTGCGATTCTCAAGGCTTTTTGGTATGAACCTGTAATGAAATAAGCTGTAATAAAAACGGCAAATCCAGCGAGTAATATTTGGATTATTCTAGAATTTTCAAAAGATTTTGCCAACTCAGCACCTATTGGGAGGTCTCCACCTATCACTCCTGAAAAATTATTAATTTCGAGTAATTCCTCAACATCATATTTGAAATCTAATGCCGCGTCTGCATTTTCTCCATCGATAAATGCTGCAATGGCTACGCCTTTAGTGATATCATCTTCGATTAACCTAAAATCATTCATTAAGATAGAAGTGGTCGAATTTTCAATTACTGAATCTAATGTATTAGACTGATTGGAATCAAAATTAGGCAAGCCCATCACTAATTTAGTCTGAATCAAACCGGTATCATAGGAAATAATACTAGGGTGTTGAGATATTTGTTGCTGCAAATCTAGAATATCTTGTAATGCCTGAGGGTCACCTCCTTGCACATCAACTACAATCCATACAATAGTTCCTGAAGCGATCATGTAGTTATCCCTTAATTCTTGTAAATCATCTAAAGATCCTTCATCCTCTGGCAAGAATTGTTGTATGTCTAATACTTCGACTCCGGCAGGGGCTGTAATGGCAATACATAGCAGTACAATTAGGCTAGCTGGCCAAAACCAAGCAAAAGTCGATATTGGTTTTTGTATAGTTGGTTTCAATACTGGTTGTTTGATAGATTTCTTTTCACTAAGATAAATATCTTCTAAGATAAATCTAGTCATCGCCCAATCTAAAACTATACCGATAATCATGACCAATGCTAAACTTCTTTGCGCTTTTATTTGAGAGAAAAGGGCAATTGAAACTGCGGCAACCGTAGTAACCATAGCGATAAATAATATTTTTCGAATCTGTTCTTTGTCTTTAGAAGAATGGGTATACCAAAAAGCGCCATCGACAGCGACGCCCATTATTATTGGAATCGCTATGCCATCAATAACTGAAAAATTATGGCCTAAAGTCGATAATAATCCTACTTCAGCGACCAAGACCATTCCAACGCCTCCCAAAGTTAGTAATGTGGATTTCAAACTACGTAAGCCAATAAACAAAAGAGTACCAAGAATAAGTATTGAGGGTAATATCATTTTATTTAAGTCGTCTTCGGCAATATTCTCTGCCTTCTTGAATAACATATTTACGCCAGCCGGTTCAAAATTATATTCTGAATTCATCGATGCCTTTTCACACCATACTGTCAATTCTGACCAATCTGTAATTACGGACTCAGAATCCAGCCACACCAGCCAAAGTATCTCGTTTGATTGCGGGGGTTGAGTTGGAGATGAGCCGGAAAAAGAAGGGCAAGCGATTCCTAAATTGGTTTGTTTTGGTAATAGAAGTAATGTCGTTTCAAGGGCGGCTTGTTCTTCATTTGTGGAATTTTTACCACACCACCCATCCTCTATAGCAGGCTGTAAAACGTCGCTCCAAGAAGATGCATTTCCAATATCCCTGCCCTTAGAATCAAGTGCCTCTGACCAACTATTGAATGGAGTTTCTAGACGCGTTATGTAGGTTGTATCTGAATCATAAGAAAGATTATCATTTTCTCCAGTAACAAGGTCTTGTTCGATTGAAAGTAAATCTTGTACTCTCGAAAAATTTGCTGTTAGTGGGCCGTTATCATCATGAGATATTGTTATGATTAGTTGCTGGTTTAATTTTCCGCCATCAGATTGTTCGTTTATTCTAATGCTTGCTTCATCATCAAAAATTACCTTTGTGGATAATGAAGGAGTTGGCGGATTGACAACTGCCAAAAGGCAGCATGACAAAAGTAACGTTATGATTACCTGTTTAGCACGCTGTGCCTCCATAGCATCGCCTCGAATACTACGCTTCATCATTATTGCCTAAATAGAAGTGGAGTTTTATCTCCATTCCACCCATTGTCCTGAATTCGAGTCACGATAAAACCACAGTCCCGTGCCTGGTGGATATTCTATCGCCTCATAGCCGTCAATCATATCTCCTCTTTCGGTAACTGGGGGCCTTCCCGGTGGACTAGAAACTGGGCCTTTGTCATCGAATAAGGCATCATCTGATTCCAACCATTTATTGGACTCTGGGCCGCTTCGGCCTCTCATGAACATCACTAGACCTGCTATAATTACAATAACGGCTACTGCGATAGACCCTCCAATTACCAACATGTTTCCTGATGTACTATCAGAAGTATCTTGACCTTGGTCGCTAGAATCACTGTCTGAAGTTTGATTGGTGTTGTTATTGGTTTGATTACCGGTTTGATTTGTTTGGTCGTCGATGTCTCCAAAAGGAGTTTCATCACTATTATCGCCAATACCGTCGCCATCACTATCCTTCCATTCACTAGAATCGGTGGGGAAAACGTCGCCTTCTATGCATACAGACTGTACTCGGATTGCTCCATCACAATAGCCATCCCCATCCGTATCTGCTTCTAGAGGGTTTGTCTGTGGGTTTGAGGTTATTTCTTCCGTATCCAATAAACCGTCACTATCGTCGTCTGTATCTGCATTATTGCCGATATTATCCTCATCGGTATCCGTCCATTCATTGGGGTCATTAGGGAAAGCATCCAATACATCGCCGACTCCGTCACCGTCTGCATCACCTGGTAAAGAGCCATCGTCTATTCCATCTTCATCAACTACAATAGTGAATTCTACTGGATAATATTGGCCTCCCGAGATCCTAACTACAATTGTTCCAAGTGGTATTGCGAAAGAACCTTGGCCGTTTTCATCAGATAGAAGACTGGACAATGTTTGATTTTCCCTAACCAAGGTAATGGATAGTCCTTCTACAGGATTATTGTCCTCGTCGGTTATTGTTACCAAAACAATATCGCCAGGAGATGGGTTTTGCGGAGTGAATACTAAGCTTAGATTTTGAAGTTCTGGTGGCTCTGGATTTGTTTCAGAAAGAGTAGTACTAACTGCTGAAACCATGGTAGCAGATGTTCCTGAGCCTTGTTGAGCAACACCGATAACCGTATACTCGGATAGAGGAGATGCTAGGTAAGGTAGGCTGAGGTCTGCACTCGAACCTTGGCCCCAAGCAATTGACGACAATCGTCCGACATATTGGTCAAGAATATCGAATATTTCTCCATCTGTCAAATCATAATCGTCATTACATCCTGAATTTACATTGGTTTCCTCTGGTCGTAATTCGCCTTCATCCCATTGCATTTCAAATTCCATTGTGGATGCATATTCAGTATTAGTTTCGAAAGTAAATGATTGACCTTCTGCCCAATTAGATGAATCATAAGTCAAAGCGGTCATGGTTGATTCTGAACTTGTTCCACTCGTCTGGAGTGGTTGAATTTCATTAGCGTCTGAATCGAATAGTTGCATATTATCTGGGCTGGGTGGAGGTGTTAAGTCCGGTAAGTAAGGGTGGATTTCTGATTCATGAATAACTCTAATCATAACTCTGGCATTCTTTTGTTGAGTATTTTCATCCCAATGTGGATTATTCCAAGCATCAATATTTTCACAGTATCTTTGTGTATTTTCTTCTGCTTCAATCCATCCCATTTCAGGCCTTATCGCTTCGTCCCAAATTAATTCAGATACAGTGGAGAAATCTACTGTTGCAGTATCAAAACCTTGGCTTGGTGACGCTACTGCAAGCATTCTTGTTGCCTGTTCTAAGTCCGCATCTAATGCAATATTGGTGGTTTGGCCTGGCCCTAATGTCCCAGAGATATCCAGTTCTTCAGGATTGGTTAATACCAGTCCTATATGTAATGCAAGTGGTGATAATTGATTTTCAACTTCCCCGTCGTCAGAGGTTGCGAATGAAGTCGCTGCAATCAGAGATAATGGGGCTTCAAAACGAAGTTCTTGTGACCTGGTTTGATCTGATTCGGTGAATTGTAAATCATTGGTTTCAGCCTCAGACCAAATTTCAGAAGGTACGTCGGGGAATGGTATAGAAAGATCTAGGGGCGCTAAAGCAATAGTAACTTTGTGAGTTTGTCCTAAGAGACCTGTGGCACCAATATTTACGGTTTGTAATCCAGATGCGCTTACATTAGCAGCATAAACAGGCAATCCAGCAAAGTGGTCAATTACATCCATTCCACTAAGTGAAATTGCACCTTGTGTCGCTGCACCTAGGTTCAATCCTATTCCGGTTAATGTTTCGCCGTCTGAAGAACGAATTATTTCAGATTGAACTATTGAAACATAGACTCCGGTATGTGGGGGAGTTACTGTAAGACTTGCTTTACCTAAACTATCTGAAGTCGAAGTTTGTTGTGCCATTACTTCAAATGGACCATCGGTAATGAATTCATTGATTATTGAAGGCCCAGGAGTGTTTCGATTTCCTCTACTGTTTAACTGACAGTAACTCGATTCTTGATTTGATTCCCAGTATCCCTCATACCAAGTGTTCCCATCATCGTCTGAGTTTTCTATTCCTTGATATTCTTTGAATACAAATTCGTGGCTTCTTACGACACTGTGGTCAAAATTATAATCCATTGTAATCATGTATTCATCGATTCCATCGGTTTGTGAATAAGTATGTGGTTCCGTCCATGATTCATCATCTAGAATTGGATTTGGGCCCAATGTTTCGGAGTTCCCATCGCCCCAATCAATATCGATACTGTCCAATGAGGTTCTGTCAAAGTCCATGCCATCGCTATTGAAATATCCGTATTTCCAACCAACTCTTAGCTCATGGTCTCCTTCTTGATTCGCTCTTGAAATTGTACATCCTGGGCTGCTTGGTAAAACTATTTCATCAATGATTTCAAAATTCAGTCCCGAATTGGTTGTTGCTGAAGTAGTTACGGTTGCAATACCCCTTTGGTCATAAGGTAATGAATTAATTATTGAGGATAAGTCCCATCCTTGACCATCGGCACTATCTTCGGAAATGTCTCCTTGGAATGAGAACTGATCTTCTGCCATATCTTGACCATCCTGGCCTTCTCCTCTAGAGTCAATTTCAATTGAGAAAACTCCATCGATATCATTTGAAGAATAGGTTGCTGACAGGGTTGAAGGGGCGGAGTTGGTTATTGCTAAATCACCATCAGGCGATAGTGTTGAAATTGCCGGCTCTGCAAGGCCTGGTGAAATCCTGAGAATTGCGGCGTCTACGTTCGCACCTGAAATTGCACCTGTAACTGCATCATAAGTTGTCGAATCTACTGTTAGGCTTTGTCCTACTTGTGTGACTTCATCTTGCTCCACTAATACTCCAATGGCAGATACTAAGAATATCTCATCTAGGACTTCAACAGGCATTGTTTCAAGCAGAGATGGCCGTAGTGACTCTATGTCAAGTTCGGCGCGGTCAACATTGCAACTATCATCTGCTTTACATGGGGGATTGTAATTGGACATTGGTTGTGAAAATGTCAAAGTATTCAGTTCTAGTGTTGGGGCAGTATACCTTCCAATATATTGCATATCCCACTGGCTATCTCTGGTTAATTCGATGTCAGTTTGTGTGCCTTCGGAATTTGTGACAGTGATATTGAAACTATCCGGATAATCGTTTTGTATATCGTATGAGCCGTCTAAATCGAAAGATAATTCAAAACCTAAGTCGATTACATGTTTGTCATAAAGTGAATTCTGAATAGGATCAAGATTTTCAAAAATTACATCCTGCCATTGAGTCGAGGACGAGGAATCGTCATCGCCATCATCGCCATCGTCATCTGAAGATTCGTAGTTATGCTCCCAGTCTGCCCCGACCTCTAATGTGGCGTTTCTAACCCAAGATGCGAATTCTGCAACCGCATCTGAGGCGATATTCCACGCAGGGTCTTCGGTTGTAGCAATCAAAATATCCAAAATTTCTACGTCAAAAGAGTTGAAATCGTCAAAGCCATCAGAAATATATGGATAGGTTGTATCCATTTTTGCTTGCCATTGAAGGCCTTCAGTGGTATTTAGTAGCAATTCATATTCCCAAATAATTTCATCAGGTACTTCATCACCATCTAAGTCTTGGAATGTTACTTCCATTTCAGCCCAACTTGATACTAACTTTTGGAATGGGGTCATATTATCAAAGTCGTCGTCAAGAAGCGGAGCAACCCAAGCCTCAAAACCGTCAATAAGGGCTTCGGGGTGAATTGATACCGAGAGAAGTGCTATGTTTTGTAGCACCGTTTGGAATGATTCGAAAACCATAGTATTGTTTGCCAAATTATCCAATGCAACCTCGAGAGAGGCCCACTCATTACTACCTAGCATTGCATCGTAAGCGGCAGAAAAGTCATCGGTTCCAGAGAATCTTGTAAAATTCTCAATAGGATCAAAACTACCCATATAATCTGCTACTGCTTGAAACTCATTGACTGTTTGAGGAAGTGGGAATTCATTTCCATAAGTCATTAAACCTGTCAAAAATGCCATTCCGGCATCTAAATCAGATGATTCTAAAAATTGCATTAGACTTTCTAGGAATTTTGCACCGCTTTCCATTTCATAGTTGTTATATCCAGCATTGATCATGTTACTCCATAATTGCCCACTCTCTCCGATGCCTGGTTGTCTCGAGGCATAATTGACCCAATTTGACCAACCTCCAGCATCCGCACCGGAAGAATTGAGGTTGTCGAAAACAGCTTTTATCTCCATAGTTGGATTAGCTGTATCCCAAGTTGTATCGATTGCAGTTAGAACTTTTTCTATTTCACCAATCAATAAATCTGGGATTTGAGTTGGATTGTCTGTTGCCTTTAATGCGCCCTCTTCTGCAGTAATGCTAGCGCCATAAACTCCTCCTAAGGCATTGATTGGAATTATGTACTCTCCTTTCCACACCATAGTGGAAGAATCATTGTCATGAAGTCCGATAGATTGCATTACAACCGTATCGATTACAACCGGGTCGCTTGGCGATTCACCTTGAGTAATTATTCCAATTGGATCGTTTTCAGGATAATGAAGAATGTCTGCAGTTACAATGGTATTTGTGGCCCCGCTACTAGAGAGTGAGTGCCCTCGAGTTAGTGCAAAGATTTCTACCGAGTCTCCAACGCTAGAAAACTTGGTTGTAACATAACCATCAACACTTAAAATAGAAGTCTGTCCATTGGTTTCTATCGTATCGTTAGGCGCAATTGAGTCTGCAATTACTGGTTGTAGAGTCATGAAAATTAACAATACAAACAAAATTATTGGCTTTTTGCTCATATAAACCGGTCAGCCCGCTAACATATATGTAATTTGGTCATAGGTTATTTCAAAAACTATTGGAAAAAAACCCTAAATTTAAATTTCCATCGTTATCTGTTAATGTTGAACAAGTGAAATCTGCATATTCTGCTTCGCTCCAAACTTCACCGGTTGGAGAAAAGGAATTAGTCGGTATCGATAGCGCATATAGCCATGAAGAGAGTGGCGAAATAGTGGATTGGGAATAAGAAACTTCCCAAGATTTACTATTTTGAATTGGTTGGTCGATAATTGGGCACCATGACGCCGTTTGATCTAATTCTTGTTCCAATTCAAATAAATCTCTAATCGACAATTTTTCTTGTGGCGTTTCGCCTGTTTGAGAAATATCATATTTCGTCCATGTTTGTGGATGGCTGATTTCTAATGATTGTTCTAATGGAGTGGATGATGTTATTAAATTGGCATCTGGTGATGTTCCGCGGCAAAGGAAACTATCGGGGAGACACCCGCTGATTGATGTTTTGTTTTCGGTCAAAAACTGAACTATTATCTCTGGGCCGGAGCGAGTTGTTATTCCGTTTTCTATCTCAATAAATGATGCATGATTATTGGTCGTAGGACTCCACCTAGGGGGATTATGTACTATTTGAATTTCCAAATTACTGGAAAGGTCACCCGCATCCCAATCGAAAATTAACCATTCCCTATAGATTAAATCTTGTGAGTCAATCTCCCTCAAATAAGTCAAATTCAATATTGCCTCGACCCTGCCTTGCCTATTGTCTTGGTCTATCAATTCTGTAATAATGATCTGCCCGTATACATTTATGCCCATCACTGGAAATTGACAATCGAGACAGTTTTGGGAAATTACTGGATTAGAAATCAAGTCGACTGTTGCTAAAGGCCCTAACTTAAAATCGTCTAATCCCAAAGAGTTCATTGCCGAGCGCGTCGATAATTCCACTGTGCCGGTTATTTTTGTACTCTCAAGTTCTACTTCTGTCGCTTCTTCAGGTGTGGGTTGAAGTGATAGAGTTGCAAATATTACGATGGCTAAAACAGACCACTCGACTATCGAGAATGTCTTGATTTTGTTTCCTGCCACACGTTAACCAACGCATCTTGCTTGAAGAGTTTATCTTCAATAATCTAAAACATAAGCAAAAATCAACGGGGCAACTATTGTGGCGTCACTCTCTATGACAAATTTAGGGGTGTCTGGTGATAATTTACCCCAGGTTATCTTTTCATTTGGTGGAGCGCCTGAATAACCTCCGTATGAGGTGCTTGATTCGCTTATTTGACAAAACCAAGCCCAAAGAGGGGCTTCGCGTTGAAGGTCTTGGTTTAGCATTGGAACGACGCATATTGGGAAATCTCCTGCAATACCTCCGCCGATTTGGAAGAAAGCTAGAGGAGTATCTTGTGCTTCATACCAAGTTGCTAGTTTTGTCATGTAATTAATTCCTCCAAGAACAGTGTTGGCTTGGACATTAGATTTTATCACATGGGATGCAAATATATTGCCCATTGTAGAATCTTCCCACCCGGGGACAAATAGCGGCAGATTGGTTTGTGCCGCGGCTAAAATCCAACTATCTTCAGGCTTGCCATCAATTTTTAATTGCCCTGAGTTCAATATTTGATAGAAAAACTCGTGCGGTAAATGAGATTGCCCTTCCTCGGAAGACTTTTTCCAAATTGGTAAAATTGCCTGTTCTATTTCTCGAATAGCTGCATCTTCAGGAATGCAAACGTCAGTGACTCGATTTAATTGTCTTGTAAGTAACTCGGCGTCATCGGAACTTGAAAGGCTGCGCCAGTCTTCAATCGATTCATATTTTGATTCTGCTACAAGCAAGAAAATATCTTCTTCGAGGTTCGCTCCAGTACAGGAAATGCCTGCAACCGCCCCACTTCTAATCAGTGGCGCTAGAGTTTTTCCTAATCTGGCCGTGCTCATTGCGCCAGCCAATGTGATGAATAATTTGCCTCCTTGTTCGAGGAATTGAGTCAAAGAGTTAGCGGATTTTTTTAATTCTCCGGCATTGAAGTGTTGATAATTAGAATTGATGAAATCTCTAATTCCCAATTTATTCACCCCCATGTAAAAAGCGACTTGCTGTTGTTCTGTTTTCAAGTTTAATGTCTGGAGATAGTATGAGCAAGCGTTGGTGAATTTCGTCAACAATGGATTCGGCATTGGTGCCTCCACAAGTAAAACAATCAATGGCTAGCCAGCCTTTGTCAGAATAACAGTGGGCCGTCAAATGACTTTCATCTAGTAGAACTGCCGCTGCAAATCCGGGTGGAGAGGTTACGCCATCAAATATCTCGACATGGGAGTGAACTCTTCTTGCATCACTGTTATCGATTGCCTGTTCCATAATCGAAAGGAGTAATTGACCTATGTCTTTTGCCGAGGTAAAAAAACTCGTATAATCTACTAAAATATGACTGCCATGAGAATTTACCATTATTTCACCTCAAATATTCATAATTTTTCAAAATAATTTTTGTCGGAAACGTAGTTGGCCTGGAGATTGTCGGCCTCGCTAGTGCTCTCCCAGTTGCCATTTCTTCTATTATCGACATGGTGGATTATTCCTTTTGTGGCGATCATCGCAGCAGTAAATTGGGTTAAAGGTGTGTCTTTTTGTGGCACTATTTCATTGACGTCCATACTGATTACCGTTGCCTTTGATGCACTAAATAATCCTTGGATGGTTTCGATTGTTTGCCAAAAGGTCAGCCCGCCTGGAACTGGTGTTCCGGTGGCTGGAACCAAACTACCGTCTAAACCATCAATATCGATTGTTAAGTGGACAGGGCCTTCGATGGAAGTTAATGTTTCAATCCAATTCCTCCAAGAAGAATTAGATGATTTATGTATATCTGAGGCAAAGAATGTTGTAATATCGTCATCGCTTTGTATCCTTTGATATTCATGCTTAGAAAACGCCCTTATTCCAACTTGGTAAAGGTGCTTTATTCCAAAATCCATCGCTCTTGATGCGGCGCAAGCATGAGAAAAAGGTTCTCCGTTAAGCTCTTGGCGTAAATCAGCATGAGCGTCTATTTGAACCAATGTCAATTGTGAAAAGTCGCCATTAACCAATGGGTGGGCTCCTGCGGCGTGAACAATCGACGGAAGAATACCGTGCTCGCCGCCAAGAATTATTGGGAATGTCTTGCCGTCATACCATGGGGTCAAATAATTAGAAATCCCATCCAATTGCTTTCGTAGATTGCCCCCTTCTCCGTTCCATGGCTCCACTGTTTTGATTTTGTAACCAGCCGGTAAATCTTCACCAATTATCGGGTCAAAGAGTTCTACCTGTCCGCTAGCCTCAATACACGCTGAGGGGCCTAAGGCCGTTCCTTGGCCATAAGAGGTAGTCAGTTCATATGGCACTTGTAAAATTACAATATCGGGAGTTCCGCCCTGTTCTGGAAGCCCCAGAAAGTTGCCTTCAACAAACCCCTCTGCCACAAGCGCGGGTAGGTTCATTGTGTATTGAGGGTTTGGTGTATTTTTGTGTAATGAGTTTGCCGGATAATAGTAGAAAACGGGTGATTTCACCGATGATTTAATATGGGTCGGTGTACAATATAATTACTGTTCTCGGGCATTAAGCGCGGGGGCGGGGGTTTTCAAGATGGGCATGACACTAGGAGAATTAACGAAAGCCATTCAACAACATATCGATCTTGAGATGGAAGATGAAGTTGCTCAAGGAATGGCTGAGCATGCTCTTGGATTCTTTGGTTTTTACAACCGGATTATCGATAATGCATTAGAGCCTACAGATAGAAACCTGTTTTACATGTTCCAAGATTATAATTTATTGACTACTGAATCAGAGGAAACAACTCTGTGGGATGGCCGTGAATGGCGTATTCACTATTGGAAGTTCAAACCGGATTTGCGAGAAAGTGTTGAAGCATATATGCAAAGAAACAGAAAGGCCGAGGAAATCGATCCATTTGCTGATTTATATGGCGGTGGAGATACTGGAACCATATGGACTCGTGAGTCAGAAAGAGTTGTTAATCCAAATGCGTTTACTTCTGAGTGGTAGTAATAATTGATTGTAAAGAATTTTTGTTTAATGTATAGGGATTAACATGCGAGTAGCAGTAAGTTTAGTCTTGTGTATGTTGCTTGCTAGTATCCCTATTACTAGTGCTCAGGCTAATTCGGAAAATGAAGAAGAATGGCCTGGAGACCCTATTGATGGTCATGTTCACATGACTTGGGCTGCTTTGACCCTTGAAGTAAATGAGTGGGCAGATGACCACCCTGATATTGTCGATTTGGTTAGTGTTGGAGAATCTGAACTCGGAAAATCGCTTTGGGTGGTAAGAATTTCTGATTGGTCAAATGATACAAAGCCTGATGGAGATGTCAAAGAAATCGTCTATATTGATGGAGGTCACCATGGCAATGAATATCTTGGAACTTCTTTAGCTTGGTTATCTGCTAAATGGTACATCAATGGATGGGCTGAAGGAAATCAAGAAGCCATTGATGTATTGGAAAGTTCGGAAATTCACGTTCTTATTATGCTAAACCCAGATGGAAATGATATTGATACTCGTTGGAATATCAATCAAGTCGACCTCAATAGGAATTATGACCATTTTTGGAACACTTGTCCAACTACTCAGCCTGGAAGTAGTGCATTTAGCGAAGCTGAAACTTCTGCAAACTCTGCTTACATGAATGCTGAAGTACCTGATGCTGATTTGTATGTTACAATGCACACTGGTGTATGGATTATGCTCTATCCGTGGGGTAAATGGCCTGAGCAGCCTGCTGATTGGGAATTATACCACCAAATAAGAGAGGATGTCAATGATAATATATCTAGCATTCCTATTCAAAATGCCAATCAAGGCCTGTATCCAAATTGCGGAACAAGTAGAGATTACGGTTATGGTGTGATGGGTTATCCAACCTTTACCTTTGAGACCGATGATGAGCAATTCGTCCCTGGTTCGTTTGAAAACCTAAACGAACGATTGGGTGAAGAGATGGATGTCATGAGGTTTCTAATCAGTAATGTTTGGTATTGGCGTGCTAGATTAGACGTTCAATCACTAGAGGTTTCTGGTGATGAAATAATGCTCGAGGTGGATAACCTTGGCCAAGCCTCTACAATTAATGCAACTTTACAATATGTCGAACCTGATGGTGAAGTGACATGGACTTCCTCGGCTTTTACCGTCAATGCTACCAACTCATCAACGGCTAAATTGGACGCTTCTAACCTCAGTTATAGTAACGATGGAATGTGGCAATTATACTATCAAGTTCGCGTCATTAATGCTTCACGTTGGGTTACAGAAGCAATAGATGTACAGGTTATCGAAACCGTTGAAGATGATGATACCAGCTTCCTGGTCGGTTTTGGATTGTTTAATTCCCTAACTACAGTATTTTCGATTATTGGCCTTGCTATTGTTTTGAAGCCAGAAGAGGAAGAATCGAATGAGAATTGTGATTCGGAAGTACACGATAGTTGAAATGCTACCAAGAATACGGAGCAATCGGTGACCCTATGGAACTGAATGTAAGTGCAAGTGAAAATATCAACGGAACTCTAATTTTACCCCTCTTTGAAGGTAATGAATCTGTACCTGAATCTTGTGAAGTTGGTATGCCAACTTCCCTCAAGTCTCAAATTAATCGTGTACTGTCTGACGGGGATTTCAAGGCTAAGAAGAAGTCAACCATGACTTTACTTGGAGGCGAAGATGGGAAGGCAATTTTAGTCGGTTTAGGAAAGTCTGATGAATGTACGTCTCATGATTATCGTAAAGCTGGTGCTGCAGTTACTGCTGGCCTCAAGAAGTCTCATGGCTCTGAGTTAACTGTTCGTTTCGATGATGCTGGAGTGGCCAATATGGGTGCTTTTGCTGAAGGTATGATGTTGCGAGATTATTCTTATGATAATTACAAACAAAAAGATGATGAAGATGAGGAAATAGAAGTTTCTATTCGTATTACATGTGCTGAAGATGAAGCCAGTGAATTGACTAGCCTAGTTGATGATTACAGGGGTATTTGCAAGGGTGTACATCTTTCAAGAGACCTTGGAAATTGCCCTCCTAATGATATGTACCCAGAAGTATTTGCTGATATGGCATGGGAATGGGCGAAGGATTACGATAATGTCGATGTTACAATAATAAATTACGATCAAGCGATAAAAGCAGGAATGGGCGGACTTGTTGCTGTTGGAATGGGGTCTGCAAGAAAACCATGCATGGTTATCTTTGAAATGAACAAAACTGTTGAAGGCCGCTGCCCCCTATTAGTAGGAAAGGGAATTACTTTCGATACTGGTGGAATCTCATTGAAGCCAGGTTCTAATATGGATGAAATGAAGTACGATATGGGTGGCTCTGCTACCGTTTTTGGAACTATGGAAGCACTTGCTCAAACCGGCCATGAAGGTAAAGTTGTAGCAATAACATGTATGGCAGAAAATATGCCTTCCTCAAATGCACAAAGACCAGGGGATGTAATAACTACATTATCCGGGAAAACAGTCGAAGTGCTAAACACAGATGCTGAAGGAAGACTTGTTCTCTCGGATGGCCTATGGAAGGCTGGAGAGTTTGACCCTGAATATATAATCGACTTTGCCACTCTAACCGGTGCTTGTGTTGTCGCGCTTGGCCATGAGGCAACTGGCCTTTGGTCTAATGATGACGACTTTAGAACTCGTATCCATGAAGCTGGAAATGAAGTTGGAGAGTTGGCTTGGCCTATGCCTCTACTACCTGCGTTTGAGAAAGAAATGACAAATTCCAAGATAGCCGATACTCGTAACTTAGGTGCTGGAAGGTGGGGTGGAGCTAATACTGCTGCGGCATTCTTGAAGCAATTTGTACCTAATAGAGGATATGAAAAAGATGGAGAGCAGATCACTTGGGCTCACATGGATATCGCAGGAACTTATTGGGGCTCCAAGACAAATACAATGCTCAAAGATGGCGCTACTGGAGTCCATGTTAGAACTATTCACCATCTGATTACTAAGTCTTAATTGGGCTTTTATCAGTGAATATCTGCTCCGAATTTGGTGAATACATTTTTCTTAAAATACATAAACCATTCAACCATTAATTGCAGGATACAGAATCCTACAACAAACCGAGCCCAAAATGAAAACTTAAAATCTAGTATTAGAGATAAAAAGTATGTTATTATTAGCAGCGCGGGCCCTTCGTAGACAAACATCGATTTAGTCGAGCTCAACCTATCTTCAAATGGAGTGGTTTCGATATCATATTCTGAGTCATACCCAGATCCTGCAATCTTCAAAGTATGCCCTCAAAAGAGCGTATTGGGGTGACTTTATATTTATTTGTCAATCTATCGAAAAATTTGATGAGTTACCCTGGCGGTGGCTGTTTAGTGGCCTAGCGTTCTTTACAACTCTTCGAATTCTAAGTTTCCTACCATTCTTGTTTACAGTTCTTGACCTTCGCCCGGCATGCAATAAATGAGAATTATATTCTGGTTCAACCAGTGGCCTACTGGAAGTATTTCTTTGTCCAGAGGTGTTAACCTTCATTCTGCGAACACGTTGCTTGACTCCTTGAACTGAGTTGTCATTATCGAGGCCTAAATCCCACTGAACCATGCAGTAACATCAGCATTTGCACTATAAAGAGTTGTTTCGCTCAATCCTCACAATTAAATGTGGTTGGTTGATTACAGTAACAGTCTATTCAAGTCCGACTGTAGCCTTATAGGAATACTGATTTGATTACTATTAGTCGTCAAATACTTCAACTTCGACCATTTTTTTCACGAATTCTGTCATCTTGGAATTGAACCTAGTGGCTCTAACTATGTGATTATCTATCCAATGATAATTACCGCCACGCGGTTTTCCAAATAAGCAACTATGCCATTTGAAGCCATGCCTTGAAAGCCATTGTTCTGTTACTTGCCTATGTTCTTCCGCTCTTGCTGTGAAGAAACATATCTGGTGACCTTCATCATACCACTTGTTAATCTGCTCTGCAACTCCTTCAAAACACTCTGCAATAGCCATTCTTTCTGGTTCTTCGTTAGGGATATCCTCGCAGATCGTTCCATCGATATCGATTAAGAAATTTTTACACTCCGTAGGCAGAGTTGGAGAAATCGCCAACCCTCTCTCGTCTACTTGGTCAACCAAATCAGTCATACTAACATGTATTAGAATGAGGTTATTGAATCAATCGTATTATCATCATTCATTGTGATAGTGAATGATTGTGGTTCCGCAAACGCGGCACCAGACTTTGGTTCCGTCTTTTCTTGGAGTGGTACCTGAAATATCTATTTCAACTCCACAATCACACTTTGCAATGGCGCCCATACCTATGGCCAAATGGTTAGGCTTGATGAATTAAACGCTTCAATGGAATTTTTGCCATGACTCAAAACGCATGAAAATCTTACTTGATGAAAATCCTTTAACCTCACTACAAGTAACTGATTTTACCTCCCCTCCGGTTTGTTTTATCATAGAACTAATGTTTTCTTCTTGGCTCATTAATGATTCTCTATCAATGATTGCCCAACCACGAATTACAGAAATGCTATCTTTTGACATCAGGGGAAGTAAATCTGGTAAGTGCTCGAGACTATGGTGTGGTAAATTGACTAATAAGAAGTCTATTTTTTCTATGCATCCTTGTTCTTCAACCCATTTTCTAGCGTCTATATTTTTTACTGAAAGAGTAGTTAGTGGCACATCAGATTTAGAGATAAAGGAGTGAATATTATCCTGTAATAAGTCAAAGGCGTCTGGGTTTAGGTCGCCTGCATAACATTCTGAAACCAAGTTTTGTTCTCGAAGTAATGAGGCTAAACTAGGCCCCACTCCCGCATATGGGTCACATACTCTTAGTGGCCTGGATAGTTTCTTTCTCAATTCTTTAGCCGATGAAAGGTTGTCCTCTCTTTCTTTAGATAATCGTGCAGAAAAGTAAACTTTGGTTGGGTCTGTTGAGATTAGAACGCCATTCTCACGTATTTGAGTAATTGTCGATATATCGTTAGCCCTTGCAGCGAGGGGTTGTAGGTCTCTAACGCGGAATTCACCAGTAACTCCATTATCCGCGCATACTAATCTTACTGATGGTAATTGCTTAATCATCGCTTCAGCGATTACTGGCCCGTGTTTACGGATTTTTTCTTCGAGCTTTACGATCAATATATCTCCTTGGATTTCGTAAGAATTAGGTATTTCATCCTTAATTTCTTCAACTAATTCCGACGGTAAATGTTCGCTCCAATGCTCTGGCCCTTTTATGATACCATCAGCCATAAAGATTGAATTTCCATTCCATTGGCTATCACTTTCTTGTGGGGCTCTAATCGATAGTGGGATGCCTTTCTTTCCATTTTCTAATGAAAGTACGCCTGCACCTGACTGAAGCCATCCCCGATTTCGACAAATCTCAAGCCAGTGTTGGGTTTCTGCACTCGGCACTCTCAAATGACGCATGGGCTTCGCCCTATCTAAGCAAGGGCGAGGTTTGAGGATGACGGCTGGAGATAGTGAAGGATTACCAAAACTAGGGTTGCTGTTGATCGGCATGGGCCCCGGGCGACTTGGTGCTATGACTATCGAGGCAAGAGATGCTGCGAAGTCTGCCGACTTTAGGCGTTATGAAGCATACACAGCACTATGGCCGGATAATGAATTAGAGGCCCTGGAAAATAATATTGGACCTATTGAAAAAGTAATGCGCCCTGAAGTGGAAGATCCATCCGAATTACTTAATTTGGCTAAAGAAAACTTGGTTGCCCTATTGATAGTTGGCGACCCATTACAGGCAACTACTCACGTAGATTTACAATTGCAAGCGATTGAGGCTGGGATAGAATGTCGAGTATTTCATGGGATTTCAATTACAACTTTAGTTACTGGGAGTATTGGGCTTTCCAATTATCGATTTGGTCGACAAACAACAATTACCTATCCTTACGGTGGATGGGTCGCAACTTCTCCATTAGAAGTGATAGCGGTCAACCTTCATCAAAATCAGCATACCCTAGCATTACTAGACCTTGACCCTACAGGAGCGGGTACAGGACAGCAAGTTCCAATGCAACCGATAGACGCGGTAAAATCATTAGAATTAATGGCTCAAAAATTAAATTCCGATTATAGTGAAATGGAAACCGAGACTGCTCTTGATTCCATGAAAATGGAAGCATATACTTCTTTCTTAAATGGAAAGTTGAACGAGAAAATGGTTGTTTTATGCGCTGATATGGGCACTGATGAGGAGAAGGTCACCTACACAACTATCGGAAATCTATCCGATATTGCTGGTGGAAGGTTAAATTGTCTAATTTTCCCAGCAATTACGAGTGATGTTGAAGAGAAGGCACTGCTTCGGTGGAAATAGGAAAGGTGGAAAACATGTCTGAAGAAACATTGATTCTACTTTCTTTTCTAGTATTCATGGGAATCTTTGCTGGGGTTGGACTAGCATCAATGCGTGTTAAAGAAGACACTACTGATGACTACCTAGTTGCTGGCAGAGGGATGCATCCTGCTCTTGCGGCACTATCTGCAGTTAGTACATGGAACTCAGGATACATGTTTATCGGATTTATAGGATTTATATTCATCAATGGGTATTCAGCACTTTGGATTGCTATTGTTTCCACAATTGGTCAATTAGTCGCCTGGATTTGGTTGTACAAATATATCCAAAAAGAAGGAAAAGAAAGAAATCTCCGTTCTTTATCTTCACTTGTATCCAATAAAACTGGTGCACCAGAAGCAAAGTTGGCGGCTATCCTTTCTGTCTTCTTCCTATCTATTTATGCTGCTGCACAACTTACTGCTGGAGGAGTTGCACTACAATCAATGCTAGGTTGGTCTGAGGTAACAGGTATTCTAATCGGGTTTGTTTTAGTGGTTGCTTATTGCTATGCAGGCGGAATTAGGGCTTCGATTTGGACAGATGCTGCCCAATCTTGTGTAATGATTATTGGTTCTACTATTCTTTGTGTGATTGCACTAGGAAAGGTTGGAGGTTTCTCCGGCCTCCATGATACCATTGCAGGCATCGACCCTAATATGGTTAATATCTTCCCATCTGGGCTTAAATTCGGTGCAACCCTATGGGTTGCTGCGTTTTTCCTCGGAGGACTTGGAGTTGCTGGACAACCTCAGGTTGTTTCTAGAATAATGACGCTGAATGATGATAAAGACCGTAAACAAGCGATGGTTTGGTTCTTCGTTTGGCAGACGCCATTCATAGCATTGATGTTTTTGATAGGTCTAGCTTGTAGAGCTATTTTCCCCGCGATGTTGGCTGCAGATGCTGAAACTGGGCTGCCTCGACTTGCTCAGGATCTAAATCCCTTACTTGGAGGAGTTATTCTAGCCTCAATTTTCGCAGCGACTATGTCAACTGCTGATAGTCAAGTTTTGGCTTGTACTGCTGCTATTACCGATGACGTCAAGCCTGAGTGGAGTCAAGACCATGGTAAAACCAAGAAAGTTACTTTAGCTGTTGCTGCATTTGCTACTGGCATATCTTTAGTAGGTCAGCAATTCCCTGGTTTTGGAGATTCGGTATTCGCATTAGTTGTATTCGCAGTTTACGGACTTGGAGGTATATTTGTACCACTTGTCCTAATTAGAATGTCTGGATATGAACCCGATTCAAAGCATACCATTTCAATGATGATGGCTGCATTGATCGGAGTACTAGTCTGGACTGTTCTGGGATACGGTGAATATGTATTCCCTTCAGTACCTGGAATGGGTGCGGCATTTGCTGTACACTTCGCTTTCTGCTGGAAGAGAAGCCTATCAAATTCAAATCCTTTTGGCAGATATAATGTACCTACAAGAAAAATTTCTGCTATCGGTGCAGTTGTTCTACTGGCTTTAGTTGGAGTAATGGAAGGTAGTTACTCAGCATTCTCGCCTAGCGATGAGACCTCAGAAAGTGGTTCATCAGGATATCAGTTAAATTATACAGTAATTCAAAATATCAAAACAGAAACTCTATTCATCGGAAATGGAGATTCTGTAGAATCGAGTTTTGAGGTTGTTGATACTTCAAATGCCGTCGTTTCAATCAGTCTTTTTGTGTCTTATGGGGAGACTAATGAATTTGGCACAAATACATGTGATGAAGTTTTTACTACACCCGATTTCTCTGATACAAATGGCCCCCATGACGAGGTTGAGGATTCACCTGGGTCGACAGCTACTTGTGACGAGTCAAATCAATTGATGGCATTTGTAGCCACCAATTCTAATCTTTCAATGTGGGCTAGCAATGGTAGTGGAGAATATTCAGTTAATGGTACCGATACTGAATTAGAATCGATCAGAGAAACTATGGGAGACTCATTTAGAATGCAAGGAACTTATCGCTCGGATATAGCGGTTGAAACAAATCAACCAAACCCAATTGGACAAGATGGTGGAGAGACTATCACTATTACTTGGCTTGCTTTGACTTTTACTATTGAAGAAGTAAAGATGGTTTCATAGAGTTAGCTTCATCCCTTGAATGCCAACTTTCCAGCCCATTGATTCTACTGTTCTAAACGCTGAACTGGATTTATCATAAAGCGGATTTGTATGATTTAAGTGGATAAAATATAATTCTGGGTCATCTGGTAACCTTGTACCTAAATGTGCTATTGTTTGGCTGACTGGTGGATGGGGTACCTCTGTTTGCAAGCGGCCAGTTAATTCATGTTGAGACCAAAAGGTTCCATCGACTAATAGAATATCGATATTTAGTTTATCAAGCCAGTCTCTAATTAATTTACACCCATATGAATCCAAAGTCTCCTCCCAAGTATCGTGGTCTGGTAAGTAAAGTAGTGAATGGTTTTCCCCCCTAACAATAAATGCATGCATATCTGATAATTCATCTCGATGTGGGACAATTATCGGTTCTATGCACTCTGAACCGAATTGAACCTTGTCGCCGGTTTGAAACATATCAATTTCAAAAACCCCTTGCTCTATCATCAAAGACCATTGTGGAGTAGAGTGAATTAGATCTGCCATCTTTGGAGATACATGTAGTTTGATGCCTTTTGCTCCTATTGTTTCTCTACCAAATAACCCAAGACCATCAACGTGTCCAAAATGGGCGTGTGTTAGCCACACATGATTTGGGTCGTTTTCTCCCCAAAGTTTGAGTTGTTGACCTAAATTTCTAGTCACATCAAAAAGATGTTTGCTACCATCTTGGAAATTTGTTCCTAAAGAAGTTGGGAAAGAAATTTGATCATGACTAATATCTTTGCAACAATCCATGAGACAAGAGGGTTGAGGCCTTCCTCCATCTTGGGCAATTCCAAGTAAAGTGACTTCGGCCATGATTAGTCGATATGTTTCTATTTGATGAATTATTTTGTCTTAAAGTCTTGAATTTGGCTAATACAATATCGGCCCCGTACACGAAGAACTCAAACCACTGGCTCTGCTGGAAGGCATGAGGGGGAATTATGGCAGCACCATCCAAAGTAGAATTTCCCGGTCAAAAGAAAACTAGGGTACGAATGCGTGGAACTAAACATGCTAATGAGGCCACGGTGAAAAAAATCACGAAAGAACTAAACCGCTTACTTGAAAACCCTCGTTCCCACTTACCTGCAATGACTTGGAGTGGAAAATTAAGGTGGGGAAGAACAGATTCTGTCACTAAGACTCTAAAAGAATTAGAAAGAGTAATTTCAAAGAAGAACGATATAAAGTGGCTCGGTAAAAAGATGATGGCAAAAAGAGGAGACCCCGTGGCAAAGGCATTCGCTGGCTCTTTACACGCTTGTCATGATGAAGAATTCACCATGGTAGGTAAGTTTAGCTCTGGGTCGTTTGGAAGTGCCTCGTTCATTAGAAGAGGAGATGGCAAACAAGGATATCTCGCTGGACTGCAAAACTTTTCCAACCTTACCTTGAGGATGTTGCCTTGGGAAGAACATGCAAAACGAGGCATGTATTTCTTCTCATGGAAAGGTGGTTTTGTATGTACTGGGCCAAACCCTAATCCGCCTAATGAATGGGTTGATGACGTTTTAGACCGTTCAAGGTTTGATTTCAAAACCGATGAGATCGATGGTGTGAAGATTTGGCATACTGAAGATGTTGATGCCACAACAATAATCGAGTCAAATGCCTCGGAATCTGGTTGTATTAAATTTACCTTTAAAAATGGTCAAATAGTAGTAATTGGATTTGATTCTATGGAACAAGTCTCGAAGAAAGAATCGTCCTTTATCCATCATTTGGCTCTATCGATGCTTCCACCTTTCTTACCTTCAATTCTTGATATTGAAGCGATTTGGAAGCCTGCTGGTTGGCCTTTGGATAAACCACTGCCAAAAGAATCCATTGAAGGAGTTGATACGATTATAGATGCTTGGCAAGGACTGACAATGAATGAAGGCGTCATTACTAAAGCCATCAAGCGTTCAATTATTGACTCCATAGAAGATGGATTGATAATCAATTCAAAGTGGGTCGGAAATATGGAGCATTCCGAGGTTTTTTCAGCCTTAGAAGGAACTCCTGGCTCTGATGATGAAAGAGACCTTGCAAGTCATATATTGTTGTCTTGTGTTGAAGGGATTAGTCAGGAAGAAGAAGGGATTAGAATTAATGCAAGAGGAGAGATTTCGGAGCGAAAGACTCCGACCGTTGAAGTGATTGACGGCGCTAGTTGCGGAGATATACTGACCGCTTTGTGGGAAGATTACGGCTTATCCGCTCTTGCTAGTATAGGCATTAGTGGTGATGAGGGTGAAGAAATTTGGAAGAAGCAGAATAAGAAACCTAAACCGTTTGGAACTTTTTTGAAAAGTTTAGATTCTGCAAGGGAATCTGCAAAGCTCGTTGCCAGGTTTACTACTAAGATTGGAGATTTGAACGGTGCTTCGGGTCATATTCATGACTTGGTTAGAATAGGTTTAATGGACGGTTTAGGTAAGGCTGAGAGAGTGGCTACAGCAAGACATGATTCTATTGAAAAGGCAGCGGCTGCTTGGGCTTGGTTGCTTGCAGTAGGCCGCTCATCGGGCCAAGAGTGGCATTTTGATGGAGATGCAAGAAACCGGGCTGGCGCTTGGATGGCAGCAACAAAGGCACTGGTTTTAGCAGGTGAAAGCCTTCTTTCATGTGAAGAAAGTAGTCTTAGTGAAATGAGAAAGTCATGGGATGATGCAATTGTGTCATTGCGAAAAGATACCGGCGAAAGTTGATTACTTTACGTTGGCAAATCCTCTTTCGATGTCCGCCCACAAGTCTTCAATGTCTTCAATTCCAATACTCATACGGACGTAACCTGGAACGAGTCCTGCTGCATGACGGATATCTTCCGGGATCATCATGTGACTCGAATTAAACGGGCATTCGACTAAGGATTCTACTCCGCCCAAACTTGTCGCTTCGTAAATCATTGTCAAGCCTCTCATGAAAGATAGTGCTGCAGCGTCTCCACCTTTGACTACAAAACCAATCATACCAGTTCCTTTTGGCATAATTCTTTGAGCAACCTCATAATCATCATGAGACTTTAGTGTTGGATGGTTGACCTTCTCTATCATTGGATGCCCCTCTAGCCTGATGGCTAATTCAGCAGCATTAGCACAAAGTGTAGGCATTCTAACGTGGAGTGTTCTCATACCTCTCTCAAGCAAATAGCAATTATGAGGGTCTGCACTGCCGCCAAAGTGGACTTTACGGTGGAAGATATTCTCAATATGTTCTTTTGAGCCAACGACCGCCCCTCCGATTATATCGGAGTGTCCACCGAGATATTTTGTTGTAGAGTGTATGACTAAATCTGCCCCCAGAGAAAGTGGTTGACAGCCCCATGGAGAGGTGAAAGTGTTGTCGATAATACATAGTAAATTATGCTTCTTAGCAATTTTGGCCATCGCTTCTATGTCACATACTTTTAGAACTGGATTGGTCAGTGTTTCAATATAGAGAATTTTGGTATTTGGTTGGATTGCGGCCTCATAGGATGCGGGGTCGGTCATGTCCGCCATAGAAACTTCAATACCAAACCTCGGAAATTCTTCTGTCAGCAGCCCATATGTCCCACCGTATACATCTGTAGAAGCCACTATGTGGTCTCCAGATGACAAAAACGACATCAGCGTTGTTGATATTGCTGCCATCCCAGAGGCAAATACTTCTGCATCTTCTCCGCCTTCTAGTGCACACATCTTTTCACAGACTGCCTCAGCATTTACCGAAGTGATTCTGGCATAAAGAAGGGTATGATGCGCTCCTGCTGCCCATCCAGCATATCTCTCATCAGTCAATTTATATGTTGAAGATTGGAATATTGGAGTATTGACTGCATCTCCAACATGGTTTGTTCCAGAGTGTACTGCCTTGCTTCCAAAGCCCTCAAAGTCATTTTGTGAATTATCTGACATAGATTGATTCCCCTAATGCCCTCTAATGTGAGGTGGGCTTTGAACGATGCGCTTAATTCGTTATTTTTTCTTGTTCTACATTTGGACTTGCACCAAGCGTCTCAACAATGATATTGCCGATAAATAGAGAGCCTCCCCCTACTGCTATCCAAAAAGTCCAGTCTACCATTCCTAAACTAAGCCCAATAGCGGTAGCCCAAACCGGTTCAAGCGCGTAAATTATTGCTGCTTGTACTGGGTGTAAGTAGCGTTGATATAAATTCAACAATAGTAAACAGAAGAAGGTTCCTCCTAATCCAAGCAGTAATACTGGCCAAAACACTCCATCAGAAGCAACTAGAGTCCATTGTTTTGTATCGCCTCCATCTCCTAAAACAAAAACCATTAGGATTGACAAAATGGTTACAACGGTGAAGGAAGTTGTTGAAATACCAATTGGATCGCGGATTAAGGTTATTCGCTGGGTGAAAATAATGTGTAAGGCAAAAAGTACTGCACAAATTACTGTTAATACTTCACCAATGCCCCATTCAACATGTGGCGGTCCTTTGATGAACCCAGCCCCAAATGTAGCCAATAAAACCCCTGAAAACATAATTCTTGTCGGCTTCTTTTTAGCTAGATAAGTAGTTACTAATGCAGTAAATACGACATATAATGAAGTTAGAAATGCTGATACTGAAGGGTCAATATCATCCAAACCCACCATTTGTGAGAAATATGCTAGAAACATTAGGATGCCCAATGGTAGGCCGCCTTTCCACATCTCTTTATCGAGTAATGCAGTTCTAGCCTTTGGGAAAAAGGTCAGCATTACAATGGTAGCTATGGCGAATCTAGCAGCCACTAATGTGGCAATAACACCATTTTTTCCAAACTGTGCCTTTTCTAATTCTAAATTATCAAGAGCTTGCTTCATCCAAATGAATGTCGCCCCCCAAACTAGAGTGACTGCAAGAAGGGCGTAAATCGCTTTGCGCCTCTGCTCGAAGGAAACGTTTAGAGCGAAGAAATCAGCGTCGTTTGATGCTGCTTTACTCTCGCCCATGCCATAGGGAATCAAATTCACCGCATGAGCCTAATGGTTGTAATTTGATATTATGCATGAATGTTTAACGCGAAGCCTCAAGAAGCGAGCCCCATCTGCCTAGTACATGGCTAGTGATGTTCGCTCGTGGGAGTTGCCAATCGATACTGGTTCAACTCCAAAAAATGGCACGGAATATGATGCGATTATCGTTGGAGGTGGCCCTGGTGGTTCATCAGCCGCTGGATACTTGGCGAAGGGTGGAAAGAAGGTTTTATTCATCGAAAAGGGTATTTGGCCAAGAGACAAAGTATGCGGGGATGCAGTTGGTGGTAAATCTCTAGGTCATGTTAGAGATTTAGGAGTCAAAGATAAATTGGAAAGTACTCCGCATTTTCGAGTAACTGGAATCAAATTCTCTTCTCCAAAAGGCCATACAGTTCGCGTTGCTCTACCTGAAGATGATGTTGAAAAAATGGAAGCAGGTTATTCTTTACCTAGAGTACAATTTGATCATTTATTATTCGATGAATGTCAAAAACATGTCCGTGATGCCGGGGGTTTTGTGATTCAAGGAGGGGATGTGAAATCTGTTCTATTTGATGATGGAAAGGGTGGAGAAGATCCTGGTAAAGGCAGTAAGGATAGTCGCCATGCCTCTGGTATTACCGTACAAATTGGCGGTAAGAAAGGAGAAGAATTATCCTTTTATTCTAAGGAAATTATCGGGGCCGGGGGATACCGGTGCCCTGTTGCTCGGGCTTTAGTCGAAGATACTTATGAAGAAACAATGGTTGACAGGTCGCACTATTGTGGAGGATATCGAGAGTATTGGAGTAATGTCAAAGGCTGTACTGAGTCATCTGGTGATATTGAAATTCATTTCGTCGATTCTGTCGTTCCTGGTTATTTCTGGCTATTTCCAGTCTCAGAAGGAGTGGTTAATGTGGGCATTGGCATGGTCATGAGTTTAATGGACAAACAGAAGAAAAAATTGAAAGCAATGCAGAAAGATGTTATTGCAAATCACCCTTTGTTCAAAGAGCGTTTTGCCGATGCTGAAATGGTACCGGGTAGTGCAAAGGGTTGGCAATTACCATTTGGTTCCCCGCGTAAAAAAGAAAAATTACAACCGAGAAGGAATACAATGAATGGTATTCGTCTTGTTGGAGACGCCGCATCGTTGGTAGACCCGTTTTCTGGAGAGGGTGTAGGTAATGCTTTAGTTAGCGGAGAAATGGCTGCTAGACATATTATAGAACAAATCCCTCATGGTGTCTATCAAGATGAATTATGGAGTGCGTTAGGTCCCGAATTGAAGAATTCTTTTAATATGCAAAAATTAAGTCGCCGTAAATGGTTACTGAATTGGTTTGTCGGTAAAGCGAGTAAGAAGCCCGTACTACAAGAAATGATGACTGAAATGATAGCAAGTAAAGAAGCTCAAGAAAATCTACATTCACCATGGTTTATGTTCAAGACACTAATGTTTTAGGTGATTAAATTGGATAAGGAATTGAGTGAAATAGACGCTGTATTCCTTGACTTAGATGGGACAATATATCTTGGCGGAGAATTGATTCCGGGGGCTTTAGACTTCCTAAAAAGATGCGATGAACGTGGAATAAAGAGATTCTTTCTATCGAATAATTCCAGCCGTTCCGTTAAACAATATCTTTTGAAATTAAATGACTTAGGCATTCCTGCGACACCTGAAGATGTTCTTCTTTCGACGCATGATTTACTTTCATGGCTAAGTAGTAATAATGTGACAGAAACATGGTTGGTTGGAACTGAAGGTATGAAAGAAATGCTTGAAGACGCTGGTATTTCTACCGGTAGTAAAGCGCCACAATATGTCGTTTTGGGCTATGATACTGAAATAGATTATAACAAGATTTCAACCGCTAGTGTTCATCTTCATTCTGGAGTACCTTTAGTGGCCAGCCACCCTGATATGGTATGCCCATCTCCTGATGGTGGCCTTCCTGATGTGGGTGCTTACCTCGCTATGTTCAAAGCGACTACTGATGTTGACCCTGTTCACATCACTGGAAAGCCAAATCCTGGGATGATACTTCATAAAATTGAGGCTTTAGGGCTCGAGCCGTCTCGTTGTGCCATGGTTGGAGATCGTTTGTACACGGATATCGCAATGGCATCCCGCGCAAAATGTGTGGGTGTTTTGGTATTGTCTGGTGAAGCGACGAGAGAAGATTTGAAGATTATTCGCGAAGATGATGATGAGATGCCTGATATCATTGTTGAAAGCGTAGCAGACTTATTGTGATGTGTGAGTATGAGTTTCAAAAAGCGCTGGACTTGGTGGAGAGAAAGATGCCGAAAGTTCCCCCCTGATGATATTCATAGAGCAGGAGATCTAGCTGAGATGAGATTATCAAAGCTATCTAGAGCCGCTGGAAAGAAAAATGGCTGGAAAGTGTATGAGTCTGTAAGGATTCCAGATCCTGATGGAGGAAGAAGAGAAATCGATATGGTCATCATTGGCGGTAATACAATTTTAGTAGTTGAGCAAAAACACTGGTCTGGCTCATTTAGAATAACCAAGGAACATCATTTCATTCAAACTCGAAATAGAGGTGGTGAGCATAATCATGATGGCGTGGCAGATAGAATTGCAAGAAAGGCTCGACTCTTGGTGGCGCTACATAATGAGAGATTAAATTTGAAAGAAAGCCCTGAAGTGCGAGTAATTGTTTCTATGACTCACCAAAAGCTTGAGTGGCCTAAAATCCCTGATGATTTAGCGGCTGAAATGGTTGATGAGCAAGGTATGTTAGACATCCTAAAGTCTGTCAATCCAGGAAAACTGAATCCAGATTTAGTGGAAACATTAGATGGCTTCAATACTTGGGATGAAGTTCATTTAAATGGCGGATTAATGCTCAAAGGTGATGTTCACTCACTTGGTTTAAGTAAAGATACTGACGTTATATTCTCTCAAAGAGATGGATGGGTCAAAGGAGATACATCTCATCGCAGATCTTTATGGTCTATTTTTGACAATCAGCCATCTTCTGCGACCGTCCATATAGATAGTAAAAATATTCAATGTAAATTACCATTTGGAATTATCTTAGTAATGCATGTGGTTGGCGAAAAAGAAAGAAGAGAAATCCTCTGGTCTCAAATTTCTAGTCTGAATATTTCAAAACCTCCCGCTGAGTGGAATAGGGCTAATAAATCATCAAAGCAATCATAGAGATTGGATGATGGGCTAGGCACATGAGTGCGATGATAGAAGCGGTTGGCCTTGGCGCGGGGATTATCGGAATAATCGCATGGGGGCCACAAATTCGTCAAGTTTGGGTTCATAAAAGACATGATGGGATTTCTATCCCTACATTTGGAATTGTAGCTTTATCGTTATTCTTATGGCTGTTATATGGGGTTGCAATAGGTTCTATGGCCATGGTAATCTCAAATATTCTAACTCTAAGCGTGATATTAATTATCATAATTGGAGTGTTGAGATGTAGAAAGTCTGAGAGTTTAGATGATGATTAGATAATTGATTTATTCGTGAAGTTCATATATAGTGGCTCTCTCGGACTATGTAACTGATGGTTAACTAGTGGTGTTTAAATGGTTGATGGAAAAGACTGGGAAGACGATTTAATCGAGAAAATGGTTGAGATGTTCAAAGGCATGGGAATGTCTCTGAACAAGGAACAAGTTCGTAAATTAATGACTCAGTTTAGATCGCAGTTTGAAAATATGGGCCTTGATGCTGAAAAAATAGCCAAAGGTGATGTTAACTTCAATTTCGATCTTTCCAGCCTGAGCAAGTTATTCCAATCAGGACAATCGATGGAAGACATCCTTAGCAATCTTGGTGTTGACTTGCAGGTTGATGCAGCCCCCGTTGAAATTGAAACGCCTGAAGTTGATGTTGAAGTTGAAAAGGGAGATATTTTGCAATTGCCAGTAGATGATATCTATCTTGATGGTTGGAATATGTCTGTTACCGTAGACTTCACTCTCAAAGAAGAAATTCATGAAGATGAGGTTGAATTATCACTAATTAGTGGTGGTAGTTTACTGGAAATTATGAAGTCTGCTGGTGTTAAGCCGGTAGCCAAAATCGAATTGCCTCATCCTTGTGAGGATGTTGTTGATTGGTCTTTGACAAATGGCATACTAGATGTCACACTAAAACTCACCCCGCAAGGCTCTGCATTAGATGATGATGATGTACCTGAATCGGTCGATGTTAGTATCGACTTTGGGGATGATGAAGAGGACGATGATGGTGGAATCCCCATATTTTAAAATGGAAGTGAATAAATGAGTAAAGTAATAGGAATTGATCTTGGAACAACAAATAGCTGTGTGGCTACAATCGAAAACGGAGAAGCAGTAGTAATCTCAAATGCGGAGGGCGCAAGAACTACACCTTCTGTTGTAGCGTTTGCTAAAGATGGTGGAGAGCGTTTAATTGGAGTTACCGCAAAAAGACAAGCGGTAACTAATTCTGAAAGGACTCTGTTATCGGTAAAGCGACATATGGGCACAAAATGGAAAACTGAAATTGATGACAACGAGTATACTCCGCAAGAAGTATCAGCATTTATTCTACAAAAGTTGAAAGCTGATGCTGAAGCATATCTTGGTGGAGAAGTCAAACAGGCAGTCATTACATGTCCTGCTTACTTCACAGATGCCCAGCGAACCGCTACTAAAGACGCTGGTAGAATTGCTGGTCTAGAAGTTCTAAGAATCATAAATGAGCCAACTGCTGCCGCTTTGGCTTATGGTGTCGATAAGGATGATGACCAAACCATTCTAGTCTATGACTTGGGTGGGGGAACTTTTGACGTTTCTGTTTTAGAAATATACCAAGTAGATGGGCAACCACAAATTGAAGTGAAGGCTACTGCTGGAAATAATAAACTTGGAGGAGATGATTTTGATGAGAAGGTTATCGAATGGCTAGTAAAAGAATTCAAGAAGGACACAGGTATTGACTTAGCCAAAGATGTTCAGGCTATGTCTAGATTAAAAGAGGCTGCTGAGAAGGCAAAAATTGAACTCTCTGGCACTCAACAAACACAAATTAATCTACCATTTATTACAATGGTTGATGGTCAGCCTGAGCACTTAGACATAACTTTGACTCGTGCTAAATTTGAAGACCTAGTTTCTAAATTGATTGAAAATACAATGGGACCAACTAGACAAGCAATGAAGGATGCTGGAGTTAAGAAAGGAGATGTTGACAAGGTAATTCTTGTTGGAGGATCTACTAGAGTTCCTGCTGTTCAAGAAGCGGTCGAAAAAGAAGCTGGAAAGGAGCCGTACAAGGGTATTAATCCCGATGAAGCGGTTGCCATGGGTGCGGCTTTACAAGCTGGAATTATTTCTGGAGATGAAGGTGTTTCTGATATTCTTCTTCTCGATGTTACACCTCTAACTCTTGGGATTGAAACCCTGGGTGGAGTGACTACAACAATGATAGAAAGAAACACCACAATCCCTGCACGACGCTCTGAAATTTATTCAACTGCTAGTGACAATCAACCAGCGGTAACAATACATGTTTTACAAGGAGAAAGAGAATTTTCAAAGGACAATGTGACTCTCGGTGAATTTACACTGATGGGCATCCCTGCTGCACCAAGAGGAGTTCCTCAAATTGAGGTGACATTTGATATTGATGCAAATGGTATTGTCAATGTTAGTGCAAAGGATATGGGTACTGGAAAAGAGCAGTCGGTAAAAATTGAATCTCAAACCTCTCTAAGTGAAGATGAGATACAATCTAAAATATCTGAGGCGGAGGAATTTGCTGAAGAAGACCAGCGAAGAAAAGCCAAGGTTGAATTGAGAAATATGGCCGACCAAGTGGTTTATCAAACCCGTAGAACAATTGATGAAGCCTCCGATAAGTTAGAGGATACCGAAGTAGAACCGGTTAAGGCTCAATTAGATGAACTTGAAAAGTTAGTCCAGGATGAAGATGGAAAGCCTCTGGATTTAGAAACTATAGACGAGGCTGCAATACAAGCAAAAGTCAAGGAAGTTGAAGAAGCCATGCATGCGATATCTGCAAAGTTGTATGAGGCTGCTTCGGCTGAAATGGCTCAACAAGATGGCTCTAGTGAAGATGGAGATATCGATGTTGGTGGCGAGGATGTTGTCGATGCCGATTTCGAAGTTGTCGACGAAGATTGAGTCGCGCTTATGTCTATGATGTGGGTGGCCTGACTATGAGCGAGAAGGAAATTCTTCAGAATACCACTCGCTCGACTGGCCGCGATGCATTGAAAAAAAATGTTCAAGCAGCTATCGCCCTTTCCGGCGCTATACGCTCTACATTAGGCCCTAAAGGACTCGATAAATTATTGATTGATGACGATGGCCGTACATTGGTAACAAATGACGGCGTTACGGTATTGGAAACTGCAAAGGTTGAGCATCCTGTGGCTAAAATGGTTATTGGGGCATCGTCTTTACAAGATAAAATTGCCAAAGATGGAACTACAAGTACTGTTATTCTTGCCTCAGAAATGTTAAGAAATTCTTGGGAATTGGTTGTTCAAGGGATTCACCCTGCAGTGATTAGCCGTGGGTTCCGTATGGCCGAGCAGAAAGTGGTTGAGGCGATTGACAATTTATCAGTAAGTGGAAATAGTGACTTATTCAAGAAAGCTGTAATCTCTGCATTATCTGGAAAAGGTCATGATTTACTGAAAGAAATAGTTAGTGAACTAGCACTAACTGCAGTAGAAATAGTTTCACAAGAAGGTGAAAAAGTTGATAGAAGTAAAATAAAAGTTATCTCTCAAACCGGCAGTTCTATTGGTGAGTCTGAAGTAATCCAAGGTCTTGTTTTAGCAAAGAAGAGAATTGATATTTCAATGCCTAAGCAAATTAAAGATGGTTCGGTACTACTTGTTGATGGTGCTATTGAGCGAAGGTCTTTTTCTTCTGATATGAAATTGAATGTTACAACTCCTGGGGTAATTGAGTCTTTCAGGAATAAAGAACGTGAAATGTTAATTTCACAAATTGAAAAGTTGAAAGAGTTAGGAGTCAAAGTCATCGCTTGTAAAGAAGGAATAGATGATGAAGTTAAATCAACATTGGTGAAATTAGGCATTCAAGCATTTAGAAGAGTTGCTAAGTCAGATCTAGATTTACTATCTAAATCTTGTAATGCAACTATCGTTAATGATGTTATGTCTGCGACCAAGGAAAATGTTGGGAAATGTCTGTCTAGCTCCAATAAGACGTTGGGTGGACTAGAGCATTGGGTTGTTGATGGTGAAGGCGGAGGAGCCACTATCATAATCAGAGGAAGCACTATTGATGTGGTTGGTGAAGTCGAAAGATGTTTTGAGGATGCATTAGGAGTTGTTAGCCAGATGTTTGAAGATGACCGGTTACTTCCAGGTGGAGGAGCAACATATGTAGCACTGGCTAGGCTATTGAGAAGGTATGCTGAATCAATACCAGATAGAGAACAGTTAGCTGTTGAAGCATATGGTGACGCTCTAGAAGTTATTGTTCGCGTCTTGGCTGAGAATGGAGGCATGGACCCTATTGAATCTCTTCTCGCTGTGGTTTCCAAGCAAACCAAAGAAGATTCTAATCGATTTGGACTGAATCTATATTCTGGACAGGTTGAAGAAATGGTTGATTCTGGAATTATTGAGCCACTCGGAATTGTAAGACAAGCGATTATAGGGGCTACTGAAGCATCCATCTCAATCCTGAGAATAGATGACGTTCTTTGGGCTAAACAAGATGTTGGAATACCCGAGTTGCCAAATAGTTAAACATCGGTAAAAGGATATAAACGACTATTATGATGTGCCCGCCCTTCAAATAGGGAGAGAATACCCCAATATTGATGGGAACTGATAATACGATTGGCGTAGGCATTGATGATATCGCCATACATTTCCCTAAATTATACATGGATATGCGTGATTTTGCAGACTTACGTGGTGCAGACTATGGCAAGTTAAACAAGGGCCTTGGCCTAAAAGCAATGGCGATTCCTGATGTTCACGAAGATACTGCTACAATGGGCGCTAATGCTGTGATGAATCTAATCGATAGAAACGGTATCAATCCAAAGCATATTGGAAGAATGTATCTAGGTACCGAATCGGCACTAGATGGCGCAAAACCAACAGCAACATATATTCTTGATATGCTCACTCAAAGATACTCTGAGAGGTATGGCAAAGACTGTTTTAGAAACTGTGACGTGGTTGATATGACTTTTGCTTGTATTGGGGCAGTTGACGCTCTACATACTACTCTGGATTGGGTAGCGAGGTCTACTGAAAACGAAGAAAGAATTGGAATCGTTATCTTTTCTGACAATGCAAAATATGCATTAGAGTCGGCAGGGGAATATACGCAAGGTGCTGGTGGTGGGGCTTTGTTGATTAGAAGAAATCCTCGACTCCTAGAGATTCCTGATTGTATCGGAGTCTCCACTACCCCTGTGCATGACTTCTTCAAACCAAGAAGAGAGGTTTCTCTACGCTCAATCATTACCAATGTTATGACTTTGGCTCAAGAGACCGGTCAATCTATCAAAAAGGGAATTGTTGAAAGAATGATTCGACACCTCCCTGCCTCAACTGTAAGAAAATTAGGGATTTTCGCCCATGGAGAAGAAAAGGTTAGGGTACACAGAGACGACCCTGTGTTCGATGGTCAATTTTCTAATAGATGCTACCAAGAAGCGGTACGTCAAGCATTCCATAACTTTGCCCAAAAAGCCGGAAATATGGGCCGCTATGTGCATGAAAGTGATGAAAGGCTCACCGAACAATGGGGTCGGATTATTATGCACCTACCTTATGCATTCCAAGCAAAGAGGATGTTCCCTGACGTATTTAGACATGATAGAGAAGATACTGAGATGTGGGAAAAAGTTGCTGAACAACTCGGTCCTTCTCCCGAATTTCACGATTCGGAAGACCCTGTGATTATAGAAATATGGGAAAAGGCAATGGATGGTTATAGAAGAGCAATTTCTAAAACTTCAGAATACTTAGATTTCCATGCCAGTAGAATCGAAAAAGGACAGCGTGCTAGTAGTTTGATTGGAAACCAATATACTGGCTCTATTTTTCTTGCACTAATGTCAACATTTGAATCAGATCTTGAGGAGAATGCAAATCTAGATAATATGTTATTCGGACTTTGTGGTTATGGCTCTGGTGCTAAAGCAAAGGTATTCGAAGGAAAGGTAAGCCCTAGATGGCGAGAAGTCGTATCTAGGTGGCATTTATTCGAGAGATTAGCAGGTAGAGTTGCTATTGATCACATAACATATGAAAATCTACACAAAGGATTGCAAGATGGAAGTGTTTTGAAACCTGAAGGCGAATTTGCACTGATTGAAATCGGTGAAGAAGGTATGCAAGAGGGTGTAAGAACATACAAGTGGATAGGTGTCTAGAACTCTAGTACCACTTTTCCACAATCTCCACTTATCGCTAAATCCATAGCTTGATTGAATTTCTCAAATGGCATCCTGTGAGTTATCAGAGTTTCAATATCTATTTTATTCTCTTCTAATAATTTGTGCATAGTTTCCCATGTTGACCACATTTTCCTACCATTAATCCCTTTGATGTGTAGGTATCTAAAAACTACATCATTCATTGGCACTGGGGGATTATTATCACCGTAAACTGATAATATGTTGAGATATCCTCCCATTCGTGTACTCTTTATTGAATTTGATAATGCTTGGGGGGAACCTGAGAATTCACAAGAATTATCTACGCCTCGACCATCCGTGTAAGCAAGTATTTCTTCAACAATATTATTGTCCTTACCTAGAACTATGTCTGCCCCTAACTTTTCTGCCATTTTCATTCGTTCTTGGTTATCCCAGTCTATGGCTATGATCTTACTTGCCCCCATCGCTTTAGCTGCATTTACCGCAAATAATCCAATGGGGCCAAGACCATGTATTGCAACTACTGAATCTTTAACAGGGCCTCCAGTTAAAGTGTGTATTGCATTGCCTAAGGGGTCTTGAATAGATGCGTTTTTCATCGGTAGATTACTTGGTAACTTTCTAGCGTTGACTGAAGGTATTGTGAAGTAGGGTGCAAATGCTCCATTAGAATGAACTCCAAATATCTCTCCATTCTCACAGATATGGGCATTTCCTTCATCACACCTAGGGCAGTTCCAGCATGCAAGGTGGCACTCTATCGACACCTTATCTCCGATAGAATGAGACGTTACATCAGACCCAATTGCTACTACTTCGCCACATGTTTCATGCCCAGTAATTGTTCCAAGTGGTACGTTTTCTTTAGCCCAGTCATCCCATTTCCAAATGTGTACATCTGTTCCACAAATAGATGTTGAGTGTGTTTTGATGAGAACTTCTCCTGCACCAGGGGCAGTAACTTCATGTTTTTCTAATGAAAATCCACCAATTTGGTCGGCAGATTTTGTCCAAGCAAACATTGAATCGGGTAATTCTTGCATTGGCCTCGTGTAAGTCTTGTAGCATTCGCTCTTTGATGATTCGCCAAGTTAGATTTTGCTTTTTTGAAAACTCTTTCTTTAGGTATATTGATTAAGGGGGCATCGGTGGTGAAAATCCCGTTGGTGTGTTATGAAGTACGTCGTAGTCAGTGGGGGAGTTCTTTCTGGACTTGGTAAAGGAGTCACTGCGAGCAGTATTGGGGTTTTGTTAAAAAGTTCTGGCTTGAAAATAACCTCTGTGAAAATCGACCCTTACATCAATAGTGATGCTGGAACTATGTCCCCATTTGAGCATGGGGAAGTTTTTGTTTTAGATGATGGAGGAGAAGTTGACTTAGATCTAGGTAATTATGAGAGATTCTTGGATATTAATCTAGGGAAAAATAATAATTTAACTACAGGTAAAGTTTACTCTAAAGTCATAGAATCGGAAAGAAGAGGCGATTATCTAGGGAAAACTGTACAAGTAATTCCTCACATAACCGACGCTATACAGGATTGGATTGAAGAGGTTGCCCATGTACCAGCTGATGGTAGTGAAGATGTTCCTGATGCTTGTATAATTGAACTTGGTGGAACTGTTGGAGATATTGAATCAGCCCCTTACATTGAAGCATTGAGGCAATTTCAATTTAGAGTTGGAAGAGAAAATATTTCTTTTGTTCATGTTTCTCTAGTTCCAGTAATGGGCCCTGTTGGTGAACAAAAAACAAAACCAACCCAGCACTCTGTCAAGGAGTTGAGAGGGCTTGGAATCACTCCAGACATACTAGTCTGTCGTTCTACTAGCCCTATGACTCAAGAAACTAAAGAAAAACTTGCAGCCTTCTGCCATGTATCGCCAGATGCTGTAATGTCTACTCATGATGTCCCTAATATCTATCACGTCCCATTAATGCTTGAAAAGCAAGGTCTTTGTAAAATTCTTAATGTTGATTGTAATGCTACCGCATTACTTTCAGAATGGGAGAAAATGGCTCTCAATCTAGATACCCTAACCGAAGAGGTAAACATTGCAATGGTTGGCAAATATACCGACCTTTCAGATGCATATCTTTCCGTTATCAAAAGCCTTCAACACGCAGCTATGGCAGTTAATAGAAAATTGAATATCGATTGGATAGAAGCAAGTCATCTAGAAGATTCTTGGAAAGAAAATAACTCTGAAGAATTTAATAATTCTTGGAAACTACTGAAAGGGGCGGATGGAGTTCTTGTTCCTGGTGGATTTGGTGACCGCGGAATAGAAGGAAAAATCAGGGCTGCTGAATATGCAAGAACCTCTAAGACGCCATATCTTGGAATTTGTCTAGGCCTTCAAGTTGCAACAATTGAGTTCTGTCGAAACGTTCTAAACTTAACTGGCGCAAATTCCACTGAATTCGAAGAAAACCCTTCTTATCCTGCTGTTGTATTTATGCCTGAAATTTCCAAAACCCACCTAGGAGGTACTATGAGACTAGGTAGCAGGCCGACACTTTGGCAAGTAGATGATTGTAAAATTAAATCATTATATGGTGCAGGTAAAAGTGTTGATGAGAGGCATAGGCATAGATATGAGGTAAATCCTGATATTATTGAGGATATTGAAGCAGCAGGTCTAGTATTCGTTGGAAAGGATGAAACTGGGCAGAGGTGTGAAATCTTCGAACTTAAAGATCATCCATACTATGTTGGTGTTCAATTCCATCCTGAGTTTAAATCGAGACCTGGTAAACCGAGTCCACCGTTCCTTGGCTTATTACGAGCATCTTCGGGTCTGTCATTGTGAGACTTAAGATTCCAATACACGTATTACGCGTGTAGTTCTATAGCCCTGTAATAGTTTGATAAATTTCTTTTGCTGGAATATTAAATCTAGTTCTGGGTCACCTGTATCGATTCTCAAGAAACTTAATCCGATCAATTTTGAAGGTGTAGCGACGCCTAAAATTGAATCATGTCCTATGGCTCTCAGCACGTTTGGAGATAACTGCAGATTTCCACGGCCGATTAAGAAGCCTTGTCCCCCCATTGGAGATAATAGAAGTAATTTCTTACCTTGGTGTGGTTCTATTCGTTCGAGTAATTGTTGCTCATTAAGGTCTTTGAAAATTTTACCATTATGATATATGTCTATCCCGAGTAAAGTTAAGTCGAAATCTAAGTGGGTTCCAATTCGGTTTATTGTACCCCCACTACCCCAAATAACCATCAAGTCTTGATCGTTATCTATCACGTCTGAGATATGATTTGACAGACCTTCGATAATCTCGTCTTCGGAGGCTCTCTCAACTTGTTGTTTCGAGCCTTGCATAAATCTTGGGCTCGCTGGAGTCCATGCTTCCCCATACATTCTGACTTTCCATTCCCCTTTGAGATATATTTCTTCATCCAAGTCCATTACCTCGGTAATGCTTGATAGTAAATCACCTTGCAAAAATGAAAGAAGTACTTCTGCTGCTGCTTTTGGGGTGGTTGCAAAGCATCCAGAGTGCATCTTTACGCCTCCCGGAACTCCAACTAGTGGGGTTTTATTGCCGTCCATTGCATTAACTATGTCACGAGTGGTTCCATCTCCTCCAGCATATAGAATAATATCGACATTGTTTTCTAAGAGGCCATTAATTAGTTTTGAAGTATCCTCGGCCGTGGTTTTTTCTGGTGAATCTCCAATGCTTGTAAATTGATAATCGTTTAGCCAGGAACCGCCCATTCTCCCTGACCAAGTGATAATCTCAGGAGATATCTTCGCTCTATTAAGTCCGCTTGACAATAATTCTGTAAATTTGCTAAAGCATTGACCCATACGAGGTCCTGCTCTATCTTGTGCACCAGCAGCGCGTGCTTCTTCTGCACGCCCGTCGCTTCCTTTGAAGCCCAACTTTCCGCCTAAACCTGCATCTGGGTTGACTATTATACCGACTCGCATGACTAGGCCAGCATGTCAATGTTGAATAATCCCTTTATTGTAATAATCAGATAATAAAAGGATTCATTTGCTATGAGGATATCGAGTATCATGGCAAGGAAAGATGTTATTCCGAGTTTAGAAAATACCTTAGAAAGTGGTTTTTCTGAACTAAAAGGTGGAGAAGAGGATATCATAGTAGAACATAGTGATGAATCTAAACAACCAAATATCGAATACGAGCCCGCTTATGGTTTAAAAATAAATGCTGAAGAAAGTCGTGAAACCTTTATCTCAAAGCCGATAAAAGCAACTAAGAAAATTGTAGAAAATTCTATTGAAGTGAAAGAGCAACCCGGTGATATTGAGGAAACTACTGTAGTTACTTCAAAAACAGAAATTCTCGATTCTCCAACATCTAATATTGGCGATGATTTTGATGTGTCTTGGTGATTACTGGTCAGAAAGGTTCTATTCTACCCCTATGCTGGGAATGGTATGCGAGTTGCGGTAATAACTGGGGCAAACCGGGGAATTGGTAACCATTGGACTGTTAAACTATTGCAAGAGGGTTGGATAGTCTATGCTGGATATAAACAAAATATGGGTGGACTGGAAGTCATTGAAGATGAAAATTTGATACCGTTACAACTTGATGTTACAGATACTAAATCTATTGAAGGTTTTGTTAAAAATATTAGTGGTGATGTTGATTTACTAATCAATAATGCTGGAGTTCCTGATGGGCGTTGGAGAAGTTTAACAGAGATAGATGATGATTGGGCTTTAGAAGTTTTGAATATTAATTCTTTAGGACCAGTACGTATGGTAAAAGCATTACATCATAAAATGACTAATTCGAAATTAACCAAAGTGGTAATGATCAGTAGTTTGATGGGCTCGATTGACGATTGTGAAATGGGAAAATCATATGCTTATCGTGCATCTAAAACCGCCCTAAATATGTTTACTGTGGCGATGAAAAAGGAATGCCTTGAAGATAACATCTCTTTCATTATTTTCCACCCTGGTTGGGTTAAGACTAGGATGGGTGGAGATAGAGCGCCTGTTGAAATTGAAGATAGTGTTGATGGTATGATGAAAGTTTTAGAAAACCATACTATCCATGATAGTGGTGTTTTTATCCAGTATGATGGTCAAGAAATAAATTGGTAAATTCTAATTGAGGTGTAAAAATTGTTGGGTTGCGCCTCCGACTCGTCTTTCTAAAAATAAAATGTTAATGATAATTCAAGAGAATTCTGATGGATTAAAACTAGTTAAAGATAAATGGTAATTATTAATCCCAGAAAAAATAAAAATGAGGATTAGAAATATTCTCGACGGAGATTTAATAATCACTCCTAGCTTACCAAAGAAACGTTATTTGGTGATATCGACGACTGTAAAAAGGGGTTATTATGATACTCTGAGAAAGTGTACTCAGAAAGATATAACAGATTATTTGGGTATTAAACAAGGCTCTGTCGCTGAATACTTACAAAATGCTGAAAGCACGATTATTAATTCATAGTCCGAGTAAATTTACCAATCATAAACCTCTGAATGAGATTAAAGTTGCTAAAATAAATAATATGCACCCCAAAATAGTAAATGCTTTTTTGGTAAATTGAGGGTCTGTTGCTTTTGTTTTTATTTTCTCGCCGACATTAGACCATATTATCATCGCCAATATTCCGCCAGAAGTTGTGATTGTCGAAATGATAAGTATACCCATTATTCCGCCCCCAAAATCACTCAAGAATTTGGACATTATCATGAATACCATCACCCATTCTTTACCATTTACATATTGCATTAATGCACCGGTCTTAAATCCTAATTTTGGTATGACTTCGGGGAAATTTTGAATCTTTTCAGAACGCCCCAAATATAGTATTCCAAAGGCGATTAAGAACATAAATATCGAACCGATTATGTTCATTATTATACCGATTGTTCCTTCTTCATCAAAAGAATCTACGGCTAGGCCGCAAACAAAATGAATAGAAATAAATCCTATTGCCATTCCTGTAATTAATGGGATATTGCTCTTCTTGCCATGTACAACTGCATGAATGGTGCATGTTATATTATTAGGACCTGGAGTGATCAATCCAGCACATAATAATGCCAATAGATAAACTAATGAATCCCATGGCATGAATTTTGTTAATTTGGTTTTATGTATAGTCATTATGTAATAAAAATAGGAATATCATTATTTGTTAGTGGTTAATGTTTCTGCTATGGGCGATGAATTACCATTATTGACAATGGTTAAATCGAAAGAAATTGATGAAAAACCAGTAGGGATTACTGAAGAGTCACTAGGGTTATTATCCACTCTTTCTTCCTTATGCTCATTCTATTCTGTTGATGACTTCATAGGTTTTCTGTTCTCTGAAAAGTTTCAAGTTTTAATTGGAAGGGGGGAACCTTGGGTTGTTTTTGAAATTGGGATGTATTTAGACCATCAAAAAAATATGCAATTAATCGCAACGAATAATGAGATTATCTTGGTTGATAATGTTGAATGTGGATGGAATGATGGGGCTTTCAAATCTAATGATAGATTAGAAATATTAAGGGAATTAAAATTATGGTGTGAACTTGTATTCAATCCAAAATCAAGATTTGAATGATTAGAAAAATAGTGAACAGCAAGTCAATGAACCATCACCGGCACGAAATTGGCTGACATCTAATACAATTGGCTCAAGACCCATTTCCATCAATGTGTTTAGAACGAGAGGGTATCCTTCTGCCACTAACACTTTATTGCCTGGAAGGCCTATTGTATTGCATCCATAGGTTTCCTCTGCGGGTATCCAGCAAACCTGAGATCCTTCTGGTAATTCACCAAATGCATCTTTTGGTAACATCCCTTCTGGGGCCAATATTACTTCATCTGTTGGAGTGGAGGCGATGCTAGTTAGATGTAGAGCACCATCTGGTATGTCGATTACTCTCAACTCATAATTCAAATGATTAAGAAGGTCTTCTAATTCTTTTATCCCCTCATCATTTGTTCTTGATGAACGCCCTACGAAGAAGAGGTTTCCGAGTCTGAGTATATCTCCACCATCCATTCGGGCATCTCCACTCATACGGCAAATCTGAGCACCACCCATTCTTTCGATTAAGAAATCTGCTATCGGTGGTTGTTCATTGATACGTGATGGATGTCCTGGAACTGGAAGTAATACGTGTCCATCGATAATCACCGCTTGGTCTTCAACAAAGATACAGTCAGGTTGATTTTCATCTTCCGGTAGTACTGAAACCTCTAGACCTGCATCCTCAAATGCCTTGCAATAGGCTTTATGCTGCTCTCTTGCCGCATTGATGTCGGTTGGTCCCGAACCAAAATAGTTGGCAAGTGCTGAATGATAGGAATCAGGAACTGCGCGGGTTAGGACGCGGCTCTTCTGATCCAAACGGACCGTTGCCATGATTAAATCCGACAGATAACCCCTCTTAATGTTAGCCTTTTTGTGGAATTTAGTTTCCAAATCTAGGAAATATAGAAACAGAAGATAATTACTCTATTTCTGAGACTAGGTACAATAAATCTTCTTTGACTAAATCTACTATCCAATCATAGTCTCCCCACCAAACTCTTTGGTTGCCTAAATGGTCGACTATTACAGTTCCAGTTGAGTGATTAACGTTGTAGTCTCCTGGATGATGTCGCCCCGAAGTTTCATCGGTTGCATTGTCTTCAATTAACAAACCAACATCAAAGTTATTCCATACATTCATCAATTCTTCCATCTCAGCTGATTGTTCATCTAAATCATTTATTGTTAAGTGTGTCCAGTTTGATTGTGTTGCGAGCTTCCATTCACCTAGTGTAGTAATATTATCTCTCCAAGGGTCTACTGTAATTGTTAAAAATTCTATTGAATCTTTTATCGATTGGTTAAGAGACTCATGTATCATTCCAAGATTATAGGTGACAATTGGACATATGTCATAACAGTTAGTAAATAGGAATGCTATGATTACAACTTTGTTTTCTGTCTCTTGTCCAAAATCATAAGATTGATTATCGCTGGTTATCAAACTGAAATCATTGACTTTCTTTGAATCTAATGAGTCTCCATGGAAGTTGTCCTCTTCCTCTCCTTCGGAAGTCATACAACCGGGTAAAATAACGATTGTAGTTAACATTAAAGCAATTATTATTTTTTGCATTATCTCACCTCAAATATCAGAACCAAGGTATGGTTTATCAATATCTAATTGGGTAACATATAATCCTGTGGAAATACAAGAGGAATAAGTTATCCCATTATGATGTTCTACCGCCCACAAATATGGGACCCAGCCAAAATCATAGAATTGTGAGTCTAATCCTTGTCCATCTTCACCATGTGGTAAATACCAAGAAACTGTTGCTTCAGCATGTGTAGCGACTCTATCATCAGGGTTTGTTGGTGAGACTAGTGTTTCGATATCTATAACCCATAATCCTGCATGATAGTGAGAGATGTATAGGCGACCATCCCAAGTTCCACCTCTGCTTTGGTCGGTGATTTCAGT